>Ga0137307_100058_pt1 | contig 171123 bp, 141 predicted proteins | sample NAcewD2O_March_2_FD_97180 | JGI IMG/M metagenome (GOLD analysis project Ga0137307, IMG submission 97180) | Mouse cecal microbial communities from Vienna, Austria - N-Acetylglucosamine amended D2O_March | ecosystem: Host-associated > Mammals > Digestive system > Large intestine > Cecum | place... | reverse complement strand
TTTCCCGGACATACGGTTTCAATACAACTGGTATGTGAAGAAACCGGGAGAAGCGAAGTTTGATATAGTTGCCAATGCGGGCGGGGAATCGTTGAACTATGAGCACTTTACAAATAAAACCGCTGCTCCGGTAGTTTATACATTCCGTCGTACGGGCATTTGTGCCATGGGTGTGGCGGAGAGTAATGAAGTAACGGTAACGATATTGCCCGAGCCGTTTGTGGGTTCTTCCTATACATTTGATCCTTGTCCCGTAGCGATACCGCATCGGTGGGAAGGGATGAAAAATACCTGGGGGATACAGGAACAGCCGAAAGCATTTGTTATAGAGGATGGTAGCAATTTGTTAGTGGCCAATTTGACAGGGAATGGCACATATACTTTAATGGGTAGTACAGAAGGTTGTCCGGATGTGTTTACTACGAAAGTTCAGATATCCAATTCTTTGGTTTTATCAAAGGCTACGACATTCGGTTATACGGGAACAGCTCAGTGTGTCGTTTTGCCAGCGGGTACATATAAAGTGGAAGCGTGGGGGGCAGGTGGTATGAATGGAAGTTATTATCATACCGGGATAGGTGGTTACGGTGGTTATACGGCAGGAGAAATACAATTACCGACAGCAACTTCTTTTATTATTTACGTGGGTTCTAAACCGAGTTCTGTCTCACAGCGAGGATTTAATGGTGGGGGGAAAGGGTTTGTATATTATGGGAGTGGTAGTGGAGGCGGAGCCTCAGATATTCGCTTGCTAAATGCTGCATGGGATAATTTTAACGGTCTAAAATCTAGAATTATGGTAGCAGGAGGTGGTGGCGGAGCTTCTAGTTATGGAACGTATGGGGGAGCTACTGGACGAGGAGGATCGGGTGGAGGATTGACAGGATATAGTGGTACTTATTCTGTTTGTTGTGCTGGAGGTACTTATCATACACCAGCTACAGCTGGGACTCAAACAACTGGAGGAATAGCTGGGCATTATAATGCAAATTATGGATATGCTGCTAAATTTGGAATAGGAGGAGATGGATATAATAGTGCTGGTTCTGGTGGAGGCTATTATGGTGGTGGTGGGCCGTATTGTACAACTCATGTTGTAGGTTCCGGTGCCGGAGGTTCGTCATTTATATCCGGTCATAACGGTTGCGATGCAATCAATGCTTCTTCTACATCGGATAACATTCTCCATACAGGACAACCGAACCATTATTCCGGTTTTTATTTCAAAAATACGGTCATGATTGATGGTGAGGGATACCGGTGGACGAATACAAAAGGTTCCAAAACCAATATGCCTAATTTAGCAGGAACTGGAACCATGACGGGTAATACAGGTCATGGACAGGTAAAGATTACGCCATTGAATTAAAGGGTTGAAGAGTCAAAAAGGTGAAAGGGAGCAGTGGAGAAATGCAATAGTTTTTCTCCACTGTTCTATTTCTTCACTTTGGTGCGAGAGGGATATCTGCTGCCTTTCGGAGGGAAGTGTAAATAAAAGTTAATATTGGCATATAACAATAAAAGTAGAAGGAAAACGCATAAATTTGTTTGACTTAAATACTAAATCTTATCAGGATGTGTCAGGTTACTAATGAACAGATTGTTGATATTTTAAGACAGGAGTCGGTTCCTGCTTTAGGATGCACTGAGCCCGTAGCCTGTGCATTGGCTTGTGCCCGTTGTCGGGAGGAGTTGGATGGGGTTCCGGATGAGGTGGAAGTGTGGGTGAGTGGCAATATTTACAAGAACGGTATGGGTGTTGGGATTCCGGGAACGGGAATGACGGGTTTGCCGATTGCTGCTGCTTTGGGAGTGGTATGTGGCAGGAGCTGTTACGGTTTGGAAGTGTTGAAAGACGTGTCGGTGGGAAATAATCTGGAGGTGGCGAAAAGGCTTTTGGTTGATAAGGCGGTGGTTGTGAAGATGAAAGCGGATGCTGTGGATAAGTTGTATGCGGAGGCCATTTGCCGGAAAGGGGGGGATGTGGTGCGTACTGTTATTGTGCATGCTCATACGAATATTGTGCGGGTGGAGAAGAACGGGAAAGTATTGGTGAATCGTGAATATAAGACGGTGGCGGAGGATTGTAAGCGGCGTCCGGAGCTGAGTGTGGCCCGGATATGGAAGTTTATAGAGGATGTGGATGTGACGGAGATTGAGTTTGTGTTGGAAGGGGCGGAGATGAACAAGGCTATTTCGGACGAGGGGTTGAGAAGCGCTTACGGTTTGCAGATAGGTCGGACGTTGAAGGAGAATATCGACAAAGGGTTGCTGGAGAATGATTTGTTGAATAATGCGTTGATTCAGGCGACGGCGGCTTCTGACGCCCGGATGGACGGGTGTGAAAAACCGGTTATGACGAATTCCGGTAGTGGAAATCAGGGCATTACGGTGATATTGCCTGTGGTAGTAGCTGCTGAGTATTTCGGTTCTTCGCGGGAGCAGTTGGTGCGGGCGCTGGCGTTGAGTAATCTGATAGCGGCACATATTCATTATTATTTGGGACATTTGTCTGCGTTGTGCGGAATATTGATAGCGGGTACGGGGTCAGCTTCTGCCATTACTTATTTGATGGGGGGGGATTATGACCAGGTGGTGAATACAATCAAAACGATGTGTTCTAATCTTACGGGGATGATGTGTGACGGAGCCAAGCAGGGGTGTGCCTTGAAGGTGTATTCCGGGGTTTCGGCGGCAGTGCAGGCGGCTCTGTTGTCAATGAGAGGAATAAAGACGCACAATGACGGGATTATTGAGGATGATATAGAGAGGACGATCCGGAATGTGGGGGTGATAGGAACTGCGGGGATGGAACAGACGGACCGGACGATTCTGGATATTATGACGAAGAAGAAAGACCTGAATTAAGGAGTATGACGTATGTGAATGTACATACCCATGCGCGGGGTGAGGGGGTATATGTCCGGGACATCGGCAGAGGTGTCGGGAGGGCGTCGGGAGAGTTGTGTTCCTGGGGGATTCATCCTTTGTTTACAGAGGGAGGGGTGAGTATAGAACAGCTCCGGGAGGCTGCCGGGCGGGGGGAGATTGTGGCAGTGGGAGAGGCGGGGTTTGACCGGAATGCCTTGACAGCTATGGAGGAGCAAAGGAGGTTGTTTAAGGAGGAGGTGGAGATTTCGGAAGGGTATGGTTTACCCCTTATTATTCATTGTGTCAGGGCTTTCCCGGAACTTCTTTCGGTGTACAAGAGGAGGAGGCCTTCTCAGGCATGGATTGTTCACGGATATAATAATAATGAGGAGATTCTCGCCCAATTGCTTCGGCAGAATATGTATGTTTCGGCGGGGAAAAAGTTGTTTGTACCGCACTCCAATATTCGTCGCGTGTTGCCGCTGATTCCGCCGGAACAGTTGTTTCTGGAAACGGATGATTCGGAGTTGTCTATTGAGAGGGTATACCGGGAAGCGGCAGAGTTGCGGGGTGTTTCTTTGGAGGTGTTGTGCCGTCAGGTTTACGGAAATTTTAAAAGGGTTTTTCATTGTGAGGGGTGAGTCGGGATGTTGACCGGAGTTATTTCAGGGGATGTATGAATCAGAAGGAGAATAAAAAAACATGGAAGGTGCTCGAGTCGGAGTATCTGATTAAACGTCCGTGGCTGACGGCACGAAGGGATTGCGTCGAACTGCCTGACGGGAGGACGATTCCGGAGTATTATGTGCTGGAGTATCCCGATTGGGTGAATGTCATTGCCATTACGAAAGAGGGGAGGTTTGTCATGGAAGAGCAGTATCGTCATGCGGCGGGGAAAGTAAGTTGCGAGTTGCCCTGCGGCGTGATGGAAGCTGGGGAGACTCCGCTCGAAGCTGCCAAGCGGGAACTTTTGGAAGAGACTGGATACGGCAACGGCGTGTGGCAGCCACTGATGGAGTTGTCGCCCAATCCGGGTTCGATGTCCAATACAACCTATTGTTTCCTGGCAACAGGTGTGGAGAAAATAGCGGAACCCTGTCTTGACCCGACAGAGGATTTGTCTGTCTATCTTATGACCAGGGAACAGGTAAAGGAGTTGGTAGACCGTAACGGTATTTTTCAGTCGTTGATGGTTGCTCCGTTGTTGAAGTATTTTTATGAGTACGATTAAATGTGTCAGGGGTGTGATTTTATTTTAGAAAGAGTATGGAGCATTGGTTGAGCAGAACAGAGTTGTTGTTGGGAGCGGATGGTTTGGAACGATTGCGGGGAGCTCATGTGTTGGTAGCGGGGCTTGGCGGTGTGGGGGCGTATGCTGCGGAGCAGTTGTGTCGTTCCGGTATCGGTGAAATGACAATTATCGACGGGGATGTGGTGGAAATGACTAATAAAAACAGGCAGTTGCCGGCGTTGGACAGTACGGTCGGGTTGCCTAAAGCGGAGATTATGGCTGCCCGTTTCCGGGATATTAATCCGGATTTAAAATTACATGTTATCAATGATTTTATCCGGGATGAGGGGATGGTTGACGTGCTGGAAAGGACTTCTTACGATTATGTGGTGGATGCGATAGACACGTTGGCGCCTAAGATATTTCTGATTTACCATAGTTTACAGAAAGGTCTGCCTGTTGTGAGTTCAATGGGTTCGGGGGGAAAACTGGATCCTTTGAAGATAGAGATAGCTGATATATCGAAGAGTTACAATTGCAATCTGGCCCGGATGCTTCGGAAAAGGTTGCATAAATTGGGTGTTTACCGGGGAGTGAAAGTGGTTTTTTCTTCGGAGTTTACCGACCCGAATGCCGTGGTGTTGTCAGAGAGCCAGAATAAAAAGTCGAATGTAGGAACCATTTCCTATATGCCCCCCCTTTTCGGTTGTTTTGTGGCTTCGGTGGTGGTGCGGGATTTGATAAATAAAAAAGATGCCTGATTTTTCAGGCATCTTGCTTTACTGTTTCATTTCATTTCAAATCTGGTCGAAGTCGACATCAAATTCATTTCTTTTTTTCTCCCCTTCATTAGGTGTCGGAATTTCCCCGCCCAGGGCGGCTTTGATGTAAGCTACCACTTCATCCAATCCTTCGCTGAATTTTTCAAAGTCTTCTTTGTATAAAAAGATTTTGTGTTTCTCAAAATTTTGTGCTCCGTTATCGTCAAATTTCTTTTTACTTTCGGTAATTGTCAGATAATAATCATTATTACGGGTTGCTTTCACGTCGAAAAAATAGGTTCTTTTCCCTGCTCTCACTGCTTTGGAATAAATTTCTTCCCGATCAATCATTTCCATGCCATCTTTTTTTTCGTATCCTTCCATTTTTAGCTTAAAAAATTTAATTAGACTTTTGCGCTCCAAATGTAGAAAAAAAAGACAATACCCGTAACATTTTTTTTAAATAATTTACTTTTGGGAGGTTGCGGTGTCTTTTTTTATCCCGGGGGGTGGGGAAATAACTGTTAAATTCCGATATAATTTGAAAATCCTTTTTATGGGTTTTAAATAAAACTTTATCTTTGCAAATGATAGGCAGTATCTTCGCGTGATTCGGGCTTGTCCGATTCTGTTGCGGGAGTGTGCTATCCGTGTCTATAAAAATTATAATGAAAATGGAGATTGTTGTCAGTGGTATCCGACCCACGGGAAATTTGCATTTGGGCAATTATTTCGGGGCTGTTAAGAATTTTCTGCGTTTGCAGGATGAGTATAAATGTTTCTTTTTTATTGCGGATTGGCATTCATTGACCACTCATCCGCATCCCGGCGATGTGACGGTGAATGTACGTAAGATTCTGGCGGAATATCTGGCTTGCGGTATTGACCCGGAGAAGGCGGCTATTTATGTGCAGAGTGATGTGAAGGAGATACTGGAATTGTATCTTTTTCTGAATATGAATGCCTATTTGGGTGAGTTGCAGCGTGTCACTTCGTTTAAGGAAAAGGCCCGCAAGCAACCGGAGAATGTCAATGCCGGGTTGTTGACTTATCCGACGTTGATGGCAGCAGATATTATCATCCATAAAGCGAATAAGGTGCCTGTGGGGAAAGATCAGGAGCAGAATATGGAGATGGCGCGTAAGTTTGCCCGCCGGTTTAATACGATTTACGGGGTGGACTTTTTCCCGGAACCGGAATCCTATTATTTTACGGGAGAAGCGGTGAAGGTGCCGGGTCTGGATGGTTCGGGGAAGATGGGGAAATCGGAAGGAAATGCTATCTATTTGGTGGATGATGCAGCTACGATCCGGAAAAAGGTCATGAAGGCGGTGACGGACAGCGGTCCGACGGAACCCAATAGTGTAAAGCCGGAAGCGATAGAGAATTTGTTTACCATGCTGAAGATTGTTTCTTCTCCTGATACGTATGATTATTTTAATGAGAAATACAATTGTTGCGAGATCCGTTACGGGGATTTGAAGAAGCAGTTGGCAGAGGATATTGTTCAGTTTACGGCACCTATCCGGGAACGTATTCTGGAGATTTCGGCGGATGTGGCTTATATGGATAAGGTGGCCGCTCAGGGGGCAGAAAAAGCGCGGGAGAGTGCTTCGCGGACAATCAAGGAGGTGCGTAAGATTATCGGGTTTAAATAGTGTTGTCTGGCCTGCTGGAATTTCCGGTAACGGTCGGAGCGTTTTTAAGTTTGGCGTATGTACGAATATATCAAAGGAAGACTGGCAGAAACCACGCCTACCTATGCGGTGGTGGATTGTGGGGGAGTAGGATATTATATCAATATTTCAGTCAATACCTATTCTAAAATCACTATGGCAACGGATGTTTGCCTGTATGTGCATCTGATTGTACGGGAGGATGCGCATTTGTTGTATGGGTTTTACAGCAAGGAAGAACGGGCATTGTTCCGGCAACTGATTTCCGTGTCGGGTGTCGGAGCCAATACCGCAGGCGTGATGCTGAGTTCCATGACTACCGGTGAGATTGTCAATGCGATTGTGACGGAGAATGTGAATGCCATAAAGAGCGTGAAGGGTATCGGTTTGAAAACGGCGCAACGGGTAATTATTGAACTAAAGGATAAGGTCGGGGCGGCTGGAGTTGTCGGAGAACCGGTGTTTGCAGCCAATACTATCCGGGATGAGGCGTTGTCGGCGCTGGTGATGTTGGGGTTTGTAAAAGCGCAGGCTTCAAAGGTGCTGGATAAGATTATTGCAGGCGGTGGAGTGAGCAGTGTGGAAGAGTTGATAAAGTTGGCGTTGAAGCAATTGTAAGCTCCGGAAGATGTAGTGAAAAAATAGTGAAGAGGAATAAATAAAAGGGCGGTTCCTAAATGGAAGGCTGCTTTTTGTTTCGGTTGAAAATTTAAATGTGGTGTATGTGGAAATTAGCGTTATTATTTATTATAATAACCTGTGTGTGTAGGGTTTCGGGAAAAGCTCTTCCTTTACAGGAAGAAGAGGTGCTGTCAGTCTTTGCGGGGCTGCCGGAGGGAGATACATTACGTTTGCCTGTGAAGGAGAACCGGGACAATGAGATACGTTCGGAGGTTCCTGCTTCTCCTCTGTTTTTAAAGAAGCCTTCCAATATCCGGGATACGGTCATATACAATCCGCAGACGAGGCGGTATATTGTCATGACGTTAATCGGGGATAAGTATTATTATTCCCGTCCTTATGCCCTGACTTCGGATGAGTATCTGCATTCTACAGATAAAGTTTCCCTGTATGAATATAACCGCCGGAAGCGGGAGGAGGGAAATAAAACGGATTTTAAGGATCTGGTGTCCCAGATTCAGTTCCTGGATAAGATTCTGAGCCCGATTTTCGGTATCAATAAGGTGAAACTGAATGTGCAGGGGTCTGTGGAACTGACGTTGGGAGTGAAGACGAATAAAGTAGACAATCCGACGTTGCCTATCGATTTACGCAAGACTACCACGTTTGATTTTGATGAGAAGATTCAGTTTAATGTCAACGGGAATATCGGGGATTTGATTAATCTGGATTGGAGTTACAATACTGATGCTACGTTCGACTTTGAAAATATGCTGAAGTTGAATTATGAGGGGAAGGAGGATGATATTGTTAAGAAGGTGGAGGCCGGTAATGTGTCGTTGCCGTTGCCGGGGACGTTGATTACGGGAGGACAGAATCTGTGGGGTTTCCGTACGGATTTGCAGTTTGGAAAATTGTCTGTTTCTTCCATTTTTACCCAGCAGAAGAGCGAATCGAAAGTGGTGCAGTTGGACAAGGGGGCGGAGAAGCAGGAGTTTGAATTGTCTGCGCATGCGTATGAGGCGAACAAGCATTTTTTTCTTTCCAAGTATTTCCGGGATACGTATGATGCTTCTTTGTCCCGGTTGCCGGTGATTAATAGCGGGGTGACGATTACGAAGATCGAGGTGTGGGTGACGAATAAGTCGTCGCGTTTTGAGCAGGCACGGAATATTGTTGCTTTTGTCGATTTGGGAGAAAACGGGGCAAATACTTCCAACAGTATGTGGTTGGGGGGGAGCAGCGGTTATCCGGATAATTCAGCTAACCGGCTTTACGAGCAGATGAATACTACTTATTCGGCGATACGGGATATTAATCAGGTGACGAATGTGTTTACTCCGTTGTCTCCGGGATTTTCTTCCGGTAAGGATTATGAAAAGGTGGAAAATGCCCGGTTGCTTGACCCTTCCGAATATATTTTGAATGATAAGTTAGGATATATTTCACTGAATCAGGCGTTGAATTCGGATGAGGTGCTCGCTGTGGCGTATGAGTATACTGTCCGGGGTGAAATTTATACCGTCGGTGAATTGACTTCCAATGCATTGGCGGCGCCTTCTTCCTTGATAGTGAAGATGCTGAGGAGTACGATGCAGAGTCCGAATCTGCCGACTTGGGATTTGATGATGAAGAATGTGTACAACATCGGAAGTTACAATCTCAGTTCGGAGGATTTTGTACTGGATGTGCTCTATCAGAACGACAAAGCGGGTACCAAGGTGAATTATCTGCCTGCCGGGGATATTAACAATAAGATATTGCTTTCCGTGCTGAATCTGGATAATCTGAATTCCCAGATGGATGCTGTTCCGGATGGTCGTTTCGACTATATCGAAGGGGTGACGGTATATTCTAACCGGGGTAGGATTGTGTTTCCGGTGCTTGAACCGTTCGGTTCTTACCTGAAGAAGAAAATCAATAATGATGGCGTGGCTGCCCAATATATTTTCCAGGAGTTGTATGATCAGACCCAAAGCGATGCGGAAAAGAAATCGGAGAAGGATAAGTTTTATCTGAAAGGAAGTTATAAGTCTTCTTCTTCGTCCGAAATATCGTTGGGAGGCGGGGATATTCCCCAGGGAGCGGTGAAGGTGCTTGCCGGAGGTGTGGAATTGGTGGAAAATATTGATTATATCGTGGATTATACGATGGGAACGGTGAAGATTATCAACCAGTCGCTGCTTGAGGCGGGGACTCCGATAACGATAAAAAGTGAAAACCGTTCGATGTTCGGTATGCAGATGAAGACCCTTATCGGGACGCATCTGGACTACAAGTTTAATGATAAGCTGAATTTGGGTGCGACGATTATGCACATGAGCGAGAAGCCTTTGACTCATAAAGTGAATATCGGGGAAGAACCGATTTCCAATACGATTTGGGGGCTGAATGCTTCTTATAATACCGAATCGGGGTTCCTGACCACGTTGGTGGATAAGTTGCCTTTTATTGATACGAAGGTGAAGTCGCATTTGAGTGTGGATGCCGAGTTTGCTCAGTTTCAGCCCGGAACGAGTAGTGGTGCCGGGGGGAATGCTTATATTGATGATTTCGAGGGCAGTAAGATTGCTATTGATTTGAAGTCGGTGACGGCATGGAAGCTGGCGTCGACGCCTCAGTCAGATCATTCGGTGACGGATGAGTTTCCGGAATGGCGGGGGGATGGGCTCGAGGCCGGGTATAACCGTGCCCGGTTGGCCTGGTATGTGGTGGACCCGATGTTTTACCGGATGTCTACGGCTACGCCAGCTCATGTCCGTGCGGATAAAGAACAGCGTTCGAACCATTATGTGCGGGAAATACGGCAGACGGAGATTTTTCCGGATAAGGATATTGCCGTCGGGGATGTCAATATTGTTCCGGCTTTGTCGTTGGCTTATTATCCGGAAGAAAAGGGACCTTATAATTTTGATGTGGAGCCTTCCAGATATTCTGCCGGAATCAGCCGGGACGGTAAATTGAATCAGCCGGAGTCCCGGTGGGGAGGGATGATGCGGGCGATACAAACCAATGATTTTGAAGCGGCGAATGTGCAGTATATCGAAATGTGGCTGATGGACCCGTTTATTTATCAGCCGGACCATAAGGGTGGGGAGGTGTATTTCGATCTGGGAAATGTGTCGGAAGATATTTTGCGTGACGGGAGGAAGGCGTTTGAGAATGGTTTGCCTTCTTCTGCAATAGTGACGAATGTGGATTCAACGAAGTGGGGGCGGGTGCCCAATGTGCAGTCCGTGACCAAGGGGTTTGACAATAATACCCAGGCACGGCGTTTTCAGGATGTGGGGTTGGACGGTTTAAGCAGTGAGGATGAGCGTTCTTATTTTTCGGGGTATCTGGAAAGGATACGGGATTTATATGGTGAAGGAACACAGGCGTATACGGATGCTTTCCAGGACCCGTCGGGCGATGATTATCATTTTTTCCGGGGATCGGATTATGATGCCCGTGAGTTGTCCATATTGGAACGTTATAAAAGATATAATAATACGGAGGGAAATTCACCGACAGCGGATATGTCGCTTGAGTCTTATCCGACAGCAGCTACCTCATTGCCGGACGTGGAGGATATCAATGGCGACAATACGCTGAATGAGACGGAGGCTTATTTCCGCTATAAGCTGAAACTTTCGCCTAAGGAGATGGAAGTCGGGAAGAATTTCATCAACAGTATCACTACGGCTTCCGTGGTTTTGCCCAACGGGAATACGGAGGAGGTGAAGTGGTATCAGATCAAGATTCCGGTAAATGCTTCCAGTAGGGTGGCCATTAACGGAATCAGTGATTTCAAGTCTATCCGTTTTATGCGGGTGATTCTGAAAGGGTTTCAGGACAGTGTGATTTTGCGTATGGCGAGTCTGGATTTGGTGCGCGATAATTGGAGAAAGTATGAGGATGTTGTGGATCGTGAGGAGATGGGATTGGTGGAGAATCCGAATACGGTGTTTGATGTGTCGGTGGTGAATCTGGAGGAGAATGCGACGAAAACACCTGTAAATTATGTGATGCCTCCCGGAATAAAGCGGGTGGTGGATGCAACTAATCCTCAGTTGCGTGAATTGAATGAGCAGGCAATGGCATTGAAGGTCCTGGAGCTGAGTGAACAGGATGCCCGTGCCGTGTATAAGAATGTATCTCTGGATGTATTGAGGTACAAAACGTTGCAGATGGATGTGCATGCAGAGGCGATTCCGGGCTATACGCTGAATGACGGCGATATGACTTTGTTCTTGCGTATGGGAGGGGATAATGTGAATAATTATTATGAATATGAGTTGCCGTTGCGTCTGACGCCACCGGGATTTTATCCGGATGATGAGCGTGGGCGTCTGGCTGTCTGGCCGCTTGCTAATAAGCTGAAATTGCCTCTCCGGTTGTTGCAGGAGTTGAAACAGAGGAGGAATACGGATATGCGTAATAGTGGGGGAGGCGTGGATTATTCTACGGTTTACGAAATGGCCGTTGCGGAATTGGATGAGGGTGCTGATGCCGATATTCTGACTCACACGCTGAAGGTGAAAGGTAAACCGAGTTTAGGGGAGCTGAAAACCATTATGATTGGTATCCGTAACCGGAAAGGTGGTAGTGCCCGTTCCGTGGAGGTATGGGTCAATGAGTTGAGGTTGTCGGATTTTGACAATAAGGGGGGCTGGGCTGCCAATGTCCGGATGACGGCTAAGTTGGCGGACGTGGGTACGCTGACTTTTGCCGGGAGTCGGATGACACCGGGATTCGGAAGTATAGAACAGCATGCCAGTGAGATTGCCCGGGAGGATTACCGTTCCATCGATTTTTCTGCCAATGTGGAGTTTGGGAAGTTTTTCCCACAGAATTGGCGGTTGAGGATACCGATGTATTATGCCTATTCGCGTCAGAAGACGCTGCCGGAGTATGACCCGTTGGATTCAGATATACCTTTGGATGTGGCGTTGAAAAATGCGGAGAACAAACGGGTGAGAGATTCCATTAAACGGAGCGCAGAGGATTATACGATGCGGAAGAGTCTGAATTTTACCAATGTCGGGTTTGAGAGTAAGGACGGACAGTCGCATTTGTTTGATTTGTCGAATCTGACACTGACGTTTTCCTATAATAAGGCGGAGGCGCATAATGTCAATACGGACCGGGATGTACAAAAAGATTACCGGGGATTGGTGAGTTATATTTATAACGGTATGCCGAAGATTGTGGAGCCGTTTAAGAAATCGAAATCTTTGAATTCGCCTTTTTTACGGCTAATTAAGGATTTCAATTTCTATTATATGCCTTCAATGGTTTCCGTGACTTCCGATATTACGCGTAATTACAGGGAAATTCTTTCCCGGAATCTGGATAATCCGGATTTGCTGATATTGCCGACTATTGATAAGGATTTTATGTGGAACCGGGATTATGCTTTTAAGTTTAATCTGACCCGCAATTTGCGGCTGGATTTCCGTGCAACGGTGCAGTCGCGTATTGATGAGCCGGAGGGTATTGTAGACCGCCAGCGCGACCGAGAGAGGTATGAACAGTGGAAAGATACGGTGTGGCAGAATATTCTGGACGGGGGACGTCCGGTGAATTATAATCACGATTTCAGCGTGGATTATACGGTGCCGATTAACAAGTTGCCCGGATTGGACTGGACGAATCTCCGGACGATGTATTCGACTCGTTATGATTGGCAGGCAGGTGCGATTACCAGGGATTCTACGGAGTTGGGAAATACGATCCGGAATGCTAATTCTTTACAGTTGGACGGCGGTTTGTCGCTGACTTCTCTATATAATAAATCGAAGTTTTTGCGGAGTATTTCCCGTCCTCCCCGGCAGACCCGAGGGAAGAAAGTGAATTATAATACTGAGGTAGAGAAGGTGAAGAAGGGCCGTTCTTTTGTGGTGCATCACAAGTTGAAAACCAGTGACATCCGTGTGAAAGTGTCCGGTGCGGACGGAAAACCTGTAAAAGTGGGGTATGAAACGGTGGGGAGGAATAAGGTGCGGATTAAGTCTACGGAAAATTTGAATGAAGCTAAGATTGCCATTACCGGAAATGAACGGTCGTATGAAAGTACGTTGAACAAGATGGGACGTTTGTTGATGGGGGTTGTCACGGGAGTGAAGAATATTAGGGTGTCTTATTCGGAGGACCGTAGTACTACTCTTCCCGGTTTCTTGCCGGAAGCCCGTTGGTTGGGCCAGGAGAGTTATGAAGGCCGTTCTGCTCCGGGATTCGGCTTCCTGTTTGGTGGTCAGAGTGAAAAGTTCGGTATCCGTGCTGCGGAGAAAGGATGGATTACTCGGGATTCGGCGTTGAATAATCCGTATCAGATGAGTTTTTCGCAGAATATTTATGTGTCGGCTACGTTTGAACCATTTAAGAATTTCAGAGTGGACCTGACTGCCAATCGTTCGCGTTCCCGGAATATGAGTGAATATCTGTATTATGACGGAACTCGGTTTAATGAGAATAATAAAACGTATTCCGGTAATTACAGCATGACGATGGTGGGGCTTCATTCGGCTTTTTATAAAGTGGGGAATGACTTGGAGTCTTCGGCTGCCGTGTATCGTAAGTTTTTGGATAACAGGAAAACGGTGTCCCGTAAATTGGCACAAAAGCGGTGGGGAGATCAATATATGCAGAGTGAGTATGTGTTGCGGGATAAGAACGGGAAACCGACAGGGTATTATAAGGGATATGGCGAGACTTCACAGGAGGTGTTGATTGGTGCGTTTAACCGGGCATATGGAGTGGGGGATCATGATGGGTTGATACCCAAGGTGTTGGCGATGCGGCCCAATTGGAGAGTTACCTATAATGGTCTGATGGAAATTCCGTTTATGAAGAAGGTGTTCCGTTCGTTCAGTCTGAATCATACGTACCGTTGTAAGTATAATATCGGTTCTTTTGCGAGCAATATGAAATTTGTGGAAGGTGCGGATGGTTTTACTGAAATTATGGATGCACAGGAGAATTGGATGAGTCAGTTTGATGTAAACAGCGTTTCCATTAATGAGGAGTTGAATCCGTTAATCAGTATGGATATGACTTGGTTGAATAATTTGACGACTCGTTTTAGTATGATTCGTCGCCGGGATGTGACATTGGGGCTGGTAAGTGCTTTGGTGACGGAGAATTCCAGTAATGAGCTGGTGATTGGTGCGGGCTACCGTTTCGGTAATTTGCCGATTTTCTTTAAGAATAAGCAGCTGGATAACGACATTAATATTCAGTGTGATTTTTCTCTTCGCAGAAACAATACGATTATCCGGCGTATTTCGGAGCAGGTGGATCAGCTGACGGCAGGGCAGGAGGTAATGAGTGTAAAAGTATCGGCGGATTATACATTTAATAACCGATTGAATCTGAGACTGTTTTATGACCGGGTAGTTAATACGCCTTATGTGTCTTTGTCGTTTCCAACAACGAATACGAATTTCGGTGTGAGTGTGAGGTTTACGTTGACCCAGTAAGAATAGCGCTGTCGGTTGTCCTTTTTAAAAAGGAGTGTTGGAAATCCGGAATTTCTTCGCGATTTTTGTGTCTGGATAAAATTATCGATATGAATATACAGATTTTTGTCAATAATCCTTGGGAGGAGAATACGGTTGTTTTGTATGACGATACGAAAGAGGCTGCTGTAATAGATTGCGGTTGTTTTTTAGAAGAGGAGCGTAAGGCGATACAGTCTTTTTTGACGGAGAAAGGGTTGACGCCAGTTGTTTTGTTGAATACGCATTTGCATCCGGATCATATTTTCGGCAATGAGTTTATGAAGAAGACGTATGGGTTGGAGACTCAGGCGAGCGAGGAGGATAATTTTTTGATTCAGCATGCGGTAGAGTATGCCGCTGTGCTCGGGATTACGGGAATAGCCCAGCCGCCGCAGGTGGGGACCTTTTTGAAAGGTGGTGATGTAATTCGGTTTGGGGAGTCTGAGCTGGAGGTTATAGCCATACCGGGGCATTCTCCCGGCGGACTTTGTTTTTATAGTAAAAAAGATAAACTGCTGGTAGCGGGGGATGTGTTGTTTGCCGGAAGTGTTGGGCGTTCAGATTTGCCTGGCGGAAATGGTACCCAATTGCTGGAGGCTATCCGCACCCGCTTGTTTGTACTGGGTGATGATGTGAAGGTGATTCCCGGACACGGTCCTGCTACAGTGATAGAAAAAGAAAAAAAGTATAATCCTTTTTTTCAGTAAATCAGATGGTTTGCTGGATGGGTTGATAGATTGAACCAAGAAGTTAGTGATATGAAAATAGGTGTTATTGTGGCAATGGGAGCCGAGTTTAAGTTGGTGGAGGGGCTTCTGGCGGATAAAACGGTACGAAAGGTGGGAGAGTATTGTTTTGTTGAAGGGACGATGGAAGGTAAGTCGATAGTTCTTTTGCAATGCGGTATCGGAAAGGTCTGTTCTGCTGTGGGTACGCTGGAGATGGTCAGGATTTTTGCACCGGATTGTATTGTCAATACGGGAGTGGCGGGAGGAATAGATGCGGCGTTGCGGGTGATGGATATTGTTGTGGGGGATACGATGGTGTATCATGATGTGTGGTGCGGGGAAGGAAATGAATATGGTCAGATACAGGGAATGCCCCCTTATTACAGATCCGACAGAAGATTGTATGAGATGGCATTGCAGATGAAGCCGACGGTATCCCTGCATGGGGGGGGTATTTGCAGTGGAGACCGTTTTGTTACTTCCCGGACGGAGTTGGAGGAGATTAAGCGCAATTTTCCGCAAGGGCTGGCGGTAGATATGGAATCGTGTTCCATTGCTCAGGTGTGTTATATGTATGCCGTTCCTTTTTTGAGTTTCCGGATTATCAGTGATACTCCGGGGGTAGACAGGCATGCAGAGCAGTACCGGGATTTCTGGATAAAGGCACCGGAACACTCTTTTCAGTTGTTGAAGCAGTTGATAAAAACAATAAAATATGAAAAAGATACCGAGTTTTAATATAGACCATATTCATTTGCTCCGGGGAATATATGTGTCCCGGAAGGATTATGTGGGCGGACATGTGGTTACTACTTTTGATGTCCGGATGAAGGAGCCCAACCGGGAACCGGCGTTAGGTTACGGTGAGTTGCATACCATTGAGCATCTGGCCGCCACTTTTTTGCGGAATCATCCGGTGTGGGGGGATAAGATTGTGTTTTGGGGACCTATGGGGTGTTGTACTGGAAATTATTTTCTGATACAGGGAGACTTAGAAGCGCGGGATATTGTGGAGCTGATGCAGGAAACTTTCCGGTTTATCCGGGATTTTGAAGGCGAGGTCCCGGGGGCGGTTCCGCGGGATTGCGGTAATTATTTGCTTCACAATCTTCCAATGGCCAAGTATGAGGCGGATAAATACCTGCGGGAGGTGTTGGAGGTGATTGAAGATAAGAATCTAACTTATCCGCGGGGATGAGAAAGGTTACTTTTTTCTTCTTTTATCTCTATCGCTTTGTAGTTTTTACGGTCATTGGCGTCTGTGGTGTTGGCACAGTTGATTCCTCGGACACGCATGTGTTTGTTGCGTCCGATGTGTGTTTCGGGGAATCCCCGTTTCAACAGAATGCCGATACCCAGCAGGACAAGTGCTATGCCGACCAGGATAAGAACAATAACAAAAAATGTAACCGTCATGATTTCTTTTTTGGATTTTTCCAAAGGTAGGGAAATAAAACGGAAGAGGAGAAGCCGATTCTTAAAAAAAGATTAAAAAATCGTTTAGTTTATAAGCTTTTTCCTACATTTGCAAATCATTAACGTGGTTGTGTGCCACAGTATAATTTTTGTGTATATGGAAGGATATGAAAAAAATGAAGATTTTGAATTGACCGAGGAGCGGGAGGAAGTTTATTCAAAAGCAGTGAAAGCTGGAAAAAGAACCTATTTTTTTGATGTGAAGGCTACCCGTAACAACGATTATTATCTGACAATTACCGAGAGTAAAAAGAAGTTTGACCAAGATGGGAATGCGAGCTTTGAGAAGCATAAAGTATTTTTATATAAAGAAGACTTCGAAAAGTTTACAGAAGGGTTGGCAGAGGCTGTTGATGTGGTAAAGGCTGCATTGGAGGGAAAGTTTCCTCAGGATTGAAAAATGATGATGTAAATTTACGGATGGGAGATTGAAAGGTATTCGTCATTTCAATTTCCCATTTTTATTTTGTGTCGGAGATGGCAAAGAAAGAGGCTGTAAAAAATATTTTCAATGATATAGCACCCCAATACGATGCTTTGAATCATTTGTTGTCCTGGGGAATTGACAAAGGATGGCGGAAGAGGGCGTTGAAAAGTATTGAACATCCGGAAGAGAAACGAGTACTGGATGTGGCTTGCGGTACGGGTGATTTTTCCGTGGCTGCGGTGAAGGCGGGGATGAAGAACGTGATAGGAATTGATATATCTGAAAAGATGGTGGAGATAGGCAGGCAGAAGGTTCGGAGGTTGGGGTTGGAAAAGCAAATAGACCTTCAGGAAGGGGATAGCGAACAAATGGTGTTTGAGGATGCCTCTTTTGATGCGGTCACGGTGGCTTTTGGCGTTCGTAATTTTGAGAATCTGGAAAAAGGGTTGAAAGAAATCCGACGTGTACTGAAACCGGGAGGCAAGGCGGTGATTCTGGAATTTTCAATGCCTGTCCGTTTTCCGGTGAAGCAGTTGTATACGTTTTATTTTTGTCGTATTCTGCCATTTGTGGGAGGACTGATGTCGGGGAATAAAGGGGCTTATGCGTATTTGCCGGCTTCGGTTCGGAGTTTTCCCCAGGGAGAAGAGTTTCTTTCTATTCTGAAGACTTGCGGATTTACAACGGTTTCCAGCCGCCGTTTTACTTTCGGTATAGCCAGTCTATATTGCGGAATAAAGTAGCGGTTAGTGCTGGCCTATGCCCCATAGCAGGGAAAAGGCTAAGGTAGTCAGGGACAAAAATTTTAGTTGAGAATCCAGTTTCTTTCCGGAGTTTGTCCACATGATGCGTAAATGGATAAGGAATAGGGGCAGCGTGAGGAGGGGCAGAAAGGCGGAGATGCCGTTATAGGTTAATGCTGTATAAATTATATTTCCTGATAAGGCGCCTGTGATGAGGCAGGTATGGTAGATACATGCGTTCTTTTCTCCGATTTTGACCGGGAGTGTATATTTGCCGCAAATCTTATCGTTTTCTATATCCCGGATGTTGTTTACATTCAGGACAGCGGCGCATAGCAGTCCCAAAGAACAGGCTGGCAGGAGAAGTGTGGTGGAGAGAGTGTGGGTCATTAGAAAATAGGCGCCTAAGGTGCTGAGTAAACCGAAGAAAAGGAAGACGAAAAGATCGCCGAGTCCCCGGTAACCGTAAGGATTTTTTCCTAAGGTATATTTGAGGGCAGCCAGGATGGCAGCACCTCCTGTGAGGAGTAATAAAAGGCTTTTGTAACAGAATAAATTGCGGAAAGAAAGGACCACTAGGCTTGTGCCGGAGAGCAAAGAGAGGATAACGAATCCTGCGATGAGGTGTCTGAAATCGTTCTGTGTCAGTAATCTGGCTTGAATGCTACGGGTTGGACCTAAGCGGTTATTGTTGTCGGTGCCTTTCAGAGCATCGCCTAATTCGTTAGCCAGGTTTGATAGGATTTGAAGACAGAGGGTAGTCGTTATTGCAAGCAAAAAAATCCGGTTGTCGTATTTCCCTTCGCTGTATGCGAACAACGTCCCCAACAGAATGCCGGAAACGGAGAGTGGAAGGGTGCGTAGGCGGAAGCTGCGGATACAGGGTTGCAGTTTCTTCATGCTTGGAATGAATGTCTGGTTGAATGTTTGTCTGAAAATCAGCCGGAAAGATGAAATTTCTTTCCGGCTGATGCTTTTAATCGAGGTTGGTCCGGTTGACCGGCATGGTCATACATCTTGCCCCTCCTCCTCCTCGCGGTAATTCCGAACCGTCGATGGTGATTACGTATTTGTCATGGGTCGAGATATTGACTTTGTTTTCGATGAAGTCGTTGGCTTTGATGATTTCAAAGCCAGCGTTGTTCATGGCTTCTATAGTATAGTTGTTGCGGGCATAGCCCAATACTTGTCCCGGTCCGACGCAGAAGAAGTTAGCGCCGCTGTGCCATTGTTCCCTTTCCTGGTTCCAATCGTCCGAGCCTCCGCACAATACGGGTTCGAGATCCATGCCTAATTTTTTCAAGGCACTGAGGAGGTTCTTTTCGTTCCGGATGCTTTGCAATTTGCCGTTTTGTATTTTGATGTGAACTGTCTGGTAGCTTCCTGGGTTGAGGATTAACGGAGCGAAGACCATACATTTGTTCTGGTCCAAGAGGGTAAACACCATGTCCAGGTGAATGAATGATTCCGGTGTTTGCGGTAGTTGTTGTACAATGATGTGTTGTGCTTTTTCACTTCTTCGACAGATGAATTCATCGATAAGTATATCGATGGCTTGGGAACTGGTCCGGGCGCCGTTACCAATCAGCAGGATGTCGTCACGGGCGATGAGTACGTCGCCTCCTTCAATGGTGCGTATCCTCTTTGTGGCTCCCGGAACAGGGGGAATTGTCAATGTCCGGGTTTTGAATTCTGGTGTGAAGTCGAAAATCGAACGCATAATGACTGATTCCCGGTCGCGGATGGAGTTTGCCATGCGGCCAATCAGTACTTCGTTGTTGACGCTCATGGAAGCGTCTCTGGTGAAGAGAAAGTTATGCATGGGACGGAGTGCATACCAGTCTTTGCTCAGGAATTTGGTGAGGTTGTCTTTTACCATTTCCACGCCTTCGATAAGCAACCGTGAGAGGTTTTCGGCGTTTTCCCGCATCAGTTGTTCTTTGAGACTGCCCCAAGGGGCTTTTTCTCCGATGAAAGGTTCGATTTTTTCTATGCGATCCAGTACTTCCGCCTTGATGGCATCGTCTTTAAGGATGTTGCATAGTAGATCCCGGACTTCATAGGTCTTGGTTAATCTGGAAAGTACTCCCTTTACCTGTTTGTATTCTTCACGGGCAATGGACAGGTTGATAATGTCGCTGTACAGAGCTCGTTCGGCAGTTTCCGGAGTCATATTTTCTACTTCTTCTCCCGGAGTGTGGATGATTACTCCGTTGAGTTTTCCGATTTCCGATTGGATATTGACTTCAACAATAGGATTCATATCGTATTAAGTGTTTGTTTCTTTGTTTTTTCGTTTACCTGTTGAAAAGGGATTATCCGAAAAAGAACCATCTTTTTTATTGTTTTTTCAGGATAAGTATATTACACAAAAATACAATATAAGTTATTAATAACTTTGTGATTAGCGCTTATAATTATGCAGAATGCTGAAATAATTATGCAGAGCGTCAGAAGATGTCGGAGGAATAAGGTATTTAAAAGTATTCCAAAATAATCCGTCCGGTAATCAGATAGATGTTCAGTCCGATGATGTCGTTGGTCAGGGTGATGAAAGGTCCGGTAGCCAAAGCGGGATCGATTTTCATTTTGTGGAGCAGGAGTGGGAATGCTGTACCGAAAATCGAAGCGAAAAGAATGACGACAAAGAGAGATAAAGTGACCGTAATCGGCATGGCTAAGGTCTTTAATTTAAAAAATAGGGTCAGTACGAAGATGATGGAAGAACAGATGGTTGCGTTCAGCAAAGCTGCGCCGAGTTCTTTCAGAATGTTCTGCATGCCGTGTTTGAGACCCAGCGAGTTTGAGGCTAAGCCTTGTACAACGATGGCGGAAGATTGGATGCCTACGTTTCCTCCCATAGCCGTAATGACCGGAATGAACATGGCGGTTACGGGAAATAGGGCAATTTCTGCTTCATAGCAGGAAATCATGTAGGCGGAAACCATTCCTCCGAACAGGGCTATAATCAGCCAGGGAAGCCGTGCTTTAGTCTGTGACCACACGCTGTCGGAGGTTTCGACGTCCTGGGTGATACCGGACATCATCTGGTAGTCTTTTTCTGCTTCTTCGCGGATGACGTCTACGACGTCGTCAATGGTGATTCTGCCGACAAGCCTCCCGATGGAATCCACAACAGGAATGGCTACCAGGTCATATTTTTGCATGATGCGGGCTACGGATTCTGCCGGTTCGTCGGTTTTTACGGATGTGATATCTTCGTAATAAAGGTTGCTGATTTTGGCTGATGTCGGAGAAAGAATCATTTTTTTCAGTGACAGGCGGCCTTTCAGTTTGTTGTCGTCATCTACGACATATACATTATAGATTTCATCGATGTTTTCTGCTTGGCGGCTGAGTTCCCGCAGGCAGGTTAATACCGTCCAGTTTTCATTGACGATAACGAGCTCTTTGGCCATCAATCCCCCGGCGGTGTCTTCGTCATAATGCAATAGGTCGACAATGTCACCGGCCTGTTCTACGTCATCGATGTGGGAGAGTACTTCGTGTTGTTGTTCGTCGGGCAGACTACCGACAATGTCGGCAGCATCGTCCGATTCCATGTGGTCAATGAAGCGTTTGGCGATGATTTCTGCCGGAAAAGATTCCAGAAAATGCGTCCGTTCTTCTTCGTCAATTTCTGCCAGTACATCGCTGGCAGTTTCGTTGTCCAGCAGCAGAAAGACATATTGAGCCCTTTCGTTGTTCAATTCATTCAGTATTTCAGCAATGTCGGCGGGATGCAAGTCTTTAAGTTGATCTGTGATCTGCTGTTTTTCGCCTGCATCAATCAGTCCTTCTAGCTGACTGAGGAAGTTGTGTGTGAGTTCAAATTGCTGCATAACCGATGATTGTAGTGTTAAGGGTTAATGGATAAAGCGGGCGGAGTGTTCTGCCGTGCATAGCTGATTTGCTGGCAAAGCAGGATGAAATCGTCCACACTCAATTGTTCCGGCCTCAGGTTCAGGTAGTCCGATTCAAAGCCCGGCGGGCAAATGGAACGGATGGAATTTCTCAGGGTTTTTCTTCGCTGGTTGAAACCGGTTTTCACGGTTTGGAAAAAGAGTTTTTCTTCACAATCGAGTTTTTCCCGGGAATTCCGTAGAAGCCGTATGACTGCCGATTTTACTTTTGGGGGCGGATCGAAAACTTTTTCACTGACTGTGAAAAGATATTCAATGTCATAAAATGCTTGGAGGAAGATACTTAAAATCCCGTATGTCTTGTTGCCGTAGGGGGCACTGACCCGTTCGGCTACTTCTTTCTGAATCATGCATACCACTTGTGGGATGAGTTGCCGGTGTTCGATGATGCGGAAAAAGATCTGGGATGAAATGTTATAGGGTAAATTTCCGATGACGGAAAAGGGCATGGTATAGAAGGCGGAAAGATCCATTTTCAGAAAGTCTCCATAAAGGATTTGGTCCCGAAAATCGGGCAGTTCTGCATGCAGATAGTCAATGGATTCCTGGTCGATGTCAATAGCCCGTACTGCAAATTGTTTGTTTGCTAATAGATGGCGGGTGAGTACTCCCATGCCGGGGCCGATTTCTAAAATCTCCCTGGTGACAGGCAACAGACTGTCCGTGATTTTCCTGGCAATATTCTGATCTTTCAGGAAATGTTGTCCTAAATTTTTTTTGGCTTTCACTATACTCATGTTACAAAAGTATATAAATAGGTTGAGAATTATGTCTCTGGAATGCATTTATTTGTTTACTTTTGCGGTAGTTGAACATAAAGCGGTAACCTTTGATTCTTGTTTTGAAGGGGTGAAGACTATTTTGCTGGTCGTTGAGGTAGGTCATTCATACATGAATTCGTAAATAGGAAATCTTCAGATATATGCGTTCCTGGTATAAGCAAATTTTAAAGTTTCTGGTTTTTCTTTGTATTTCCTTTTTTTTGTTCTGGCTGGTGTATCGGGATCAGAATTGGAGTGACCTGCGGAGAGCTTTGGAGGAGGAGGTGAATTACAGCTGGGTGGCGGTGGTTTGTGTTGTAGGTATATTGAGTCATGTGGTGCGGGCGTTGCGCTGGCAGTTATTGACATTGTCGATGGGATGCCCCATTCGGCTGATGAATAGTTTTTTCGGTGTGATGATTGGTTATTTTGCCAATCTGGCTATCCCGCGTATGGGGGAGTTTACCCGGTGTGGTGTGGTCAGTAAGTATGAGCATGTGCCTTTTCCTAAGTTACTGGGAACAGTGGTTGCTGAACGGGTGATTGATATGTTTTTTTTATTGGCGTACATGCTTATTGTTATTGTGTCGCAGTTTCGGGAGATACTTTTTTTCCTGGATACGAACAAAGGGGTTGAAGAACGGTTTGTATCGCTGGCGCATTCTTGGAAAATCTGGATGGTAATTGTGGTCGTGCCTCTGGCTGTATATGGGATGTGGAGATTGTGTCGCGGAACGAAGCTGCAACAACGCTTGGGCGTTTTTTTGAGTGGTTTAAAGGAAGGAATACTTGCGATTCGTAAGGTTAAACAAATGGGCTTGTTTGTCTTTTACTCAGTGTTGATTTGGGGATTGTATTTTCTGATGTTTTATTTCTGCTTTTTTTGTTTTGAATTTACATCCCGTTTGGGCATGATGGCGGGGATGACAGCATTCGTTTTTGGAAGTTTCGGAATGGTCGCTCCTGTCCAGGGGGGGATCGGGGCTTGGCATTTTATGGTGATATCAGCATTAATGCTTTATTTACCTCACACACCGGAGATGGAGAGTATGGCGAAGGCTTTTGCCTTTTTGACGCATGGAATAATGACTTTCGTATATATCGTAGTGGGTATAGTTTGTCTGATAGCTTTGCCTTTGTATAATACGGCCAGGAATAAATAAAAGTGTTGCTAATGGAACGGATTGTTTCTTATTTTCCTCAACTGACGTCTTTGCAACAGGAACGTTTGACTCTGTTGGGACAGTTGTATCGGAAATGGAATGACAAGATCAATGTAATTTCCCGGAAAGACATTGATGCTCTGTATGTTCATCATGTTCTGCATTCTTTGGCTATTGCCAAAATTATTTCATTTCGTCCGGGGACACGGGTGATGGATGTGGGAACGGGAGGCGGTTTCCCCGGTATACCTCTGTCTATTTTCTTTCCGGAGGCGGAGTTTTATCTGATAGATTCAATTGCTAAGAAAATAAAAGTGGTGAATGAAATTGCCGCTGCTTTAGAATTACAAAACGTGAAGGCGGAACAAAGACGGGTAGAGACGGTACCGGAAAAATTTGATTTTATTGTGAGCCGGGCGGTTACTGCTTTCCCCGATTTTTTGAAATTGATAAGAAATAAAATTCGTCCGGGAAAAGAGAACGAATTGCCGAATGGGGTGTTATACCTTAAAGGGGGAGATTTTGAGGAGGAAATAAAACCTTATCGGGAAAGAATCCGTATTTATACTATTTCTGATTTTTTTTCAGAGGATTTTTTTGAAACGAAAAAGATCATCTATATGCAAGAAAAGTGAATCGGTTAGTTGCAGCAGCAAGTGCCGTTTTTATAAATCGGGTTTCTTCCGATGTATAATTCAACTTTATTTCTAAACGATTTTGTGATAAAGATTTTTATTCATAAATTTGCATTATATTCATTTCCATCTGGCTCCGTTCAGATGATATTTCTACAAAAATAAATATCCATTAACATCGTTATATGTACGACATTTTAGAATTGAATGACAAATTGCTGACAGAGTTGCGGCAAATTGCTAAGGATTTAAATATTAAGCGGGTCGAAGCTTATAAGAAACAGGAATTAATTTATAAAATTTTAGATCAACAGGCAGTGGCAGCGTCGGAAGCAGTGCGTCCGGTTGTGGCTGAGACCCGGGGAGGAGAAGCTTCCCACCCGGAGGAGAAGCGGGAGCGTAAGCCCCGGGTAAGGGTGATGAGGTCCGGAGTGGAGAAAGTTGGAGATTCCAAAGGGGGAGGGATGCAGAAATATGTAAAACGTGATGAACAGAAACGGGAAGAGAAGCAACCGGAGGAGGGGAAAAGGATGATGAACCAGCCGGTGGAATATCCGGTGCGGAAAGAATTCAAAAGACCTGGTTTTCAGGAGAATGCCATGAAAGAAAAGCCGCTGCATGTGAATCACCGGGATGTGATAGAAAAGGATTTGGATTTCGGAGAGGAAGAGGATTACAATACAGATACATATGATTTTCAACCGGAAGCGGGACAGATGGAACAGTCTGAATTCCAGATGGTACAGGAACCGAATGAAAATCTCTATTCCGAACGTCGGGAAAGAGAGTTCGGCAATAATGCTTCCGGCAACGGGAATGTCGGTGCTGGTAAAATGAAATTTGATAAGCGGGATAAGTATTATGAATTTGAGGGAATAATCAATAATTCAGGAGTTTTGGAGATTATGCCAGACGGATATGGTTTCCTGCGTTCTTCTGATTATAACTATCTGAATTCACCGGATGACATCTATGTTTCTCAAAGCCAGATTAAGTTGTTTGGTTTGCAAACGGGGGATATTGTTGAGGGAACAGTTCGTCCTCCTAAAGAAGGAGAGAAGTATTTCCCGTTGATAAAGGTGGAGAGGATTAACGGAAAATCTCCGGAAGCCGTACGGGACCGGATACCTTTTGACCATTTAACACCGCTGTTCCCGGATGAGAAGTTTAACCTGACGGGGGGAGGCAGAGCGACGATTTCTACACGGGTGGTGGATATGTTTGCCCCTATAGGGAAAGGACAGCGCGGTTTGATTGTTGCGCAACCTAAAACGGGAAAGACTGTTTTGTTGAAAGAGATTGCCAATGCAATTGCTTCTAATCACCCGGAAGTTTATTTGATTATCTTGTTGATAGATGAGCGTCCTGAAGAGGTGACGGACATGGCGCGGAGCGTAAATGCGGAGGTGATTTCTTCAACATTTGACGAACCGGCGGAACGTCATGTAAAGGTGGCGAATATCGTACTGGAAAAAGCGAAACGTATGGTGGAATGTGGTCATGATGTTGTGATTTTATTGGATTCCATTACGCGTCTTGCCCGTGCGTACAATACGGTGTCTCCGGCTTCGGGGAAAGTGCTTTCCGGTGGTGTGGATGCCAATGCTCTGCATAAGCCTAAACGCTTTTTCGGTGCAGCCCGGAATATTGAGGATGGCGGTTCATTGACGATTTTGGCTACAGCTTTGACGGAAACAGGATCCAAAATGGATGATGTGATATTTGAAGAGTTTAAAGGTACGGGTAACATGGAGTTGCAGCTTGACCGCAAGTTGGCGAATAAGCGTATCTATCCGGCAGTGGATATTACGGCTTCCAGTACCCGGCGGGAAGATTTATTGTTGGACGACAATATGCTGAACCGGATTTGGATTTTGCGGAATTACCTGACGGATATGAATTCTATTGAAGCTATGGAGTTTGTAAAGGATCGCTTGGAAAAGACGCATTCCAATGAAGAGTTTTTGATTTCAATGAATGATCAATAAAGAGATGTACCCTCCATTTAAAAGTGCATTTGTTCTCCGGGGGGTGTTTCATGAAATAAAGATAGGGTGCCTAAAATTGATTTGGGCACCCTGTCTTTTGTATTTTATTGAAGTTAATAGTTAATGAATCCGCTTCTGAAAATGCCGGATTGTGAGGTTGGTACTAACGTACCTGAGAAGGTCAGGTTGTTGTTGTTCATCATCGGGTATACCGTAGCTTGTGCGTAGTTGCCACTGCCGTTCAGGTTAATGATAACCTGTGCGGTGATAGCTGTTCCGTTCACATAAAATGAATATGTGACGTTGCCGTATTTATCCGTTTTGGAACTAATGTTGTTGGGAGTTCCCTGTACCGTAATGCCTCCTAAACCGTTCGCTCCGGCGATTCCGTTGAATGCCAGTTGTACATATACGGTATTGTCTTTAAACTGTATGAAGTTGGTGTTGTCGGAAACCGGGATGGCTTGTCCTTTCGGGCCATAGAGGGTGTTGGCCATCAGAACCCAATTATTGTCTTTCAGTGCGAGCAGAGCTGCTTCATGTGCAGCTTGGTCCATAGCCTCGCGAGCATGTTTTCTTTGATCGCGTTTCATTTGCCGCAGTTGTTTTTTAGTCAATGCCTGTGTTTGTGTTTGTGTTTGTGTTTGTGTTTGCGTCTGTGCTACAAGTTCGGAAGCGGGGAATGCGAATAATCCCAGCAGGAGTAAGAAAAATAGTTTTTTCATAGTAGGTTGTTTTATTTGGTTCATAAATTTATTGTTAGGTAACTCATTTTAAGTATTAATTTACGCTCATATACGCAAAAATGAGGCCACAAGTTCATGAGGGGTTATTTAAAAAAGTTATAAAGTTTAACTTTTAGTTATGCGAATATTTATTTCTTATTTTAACCTAAAGTCGTAATTTTGTCAAAAGGATGATTTTTTTGAGTTATACTTGATGTTGATATATGATAAAGGAAGATATTATTTGTGCGGTTTCAACGGCTTCGGGAATAGGGGCTATTGCTGTAATCCGGCTTTCCGGTGAAGGATGTATTGCTTTGGTGGAGCGGATTTATAAATCGCCGTCGGGAAAGCAATTGCAGGAGGTTGCTGCCAATACGGTGCATTTCGGACAGATAGTGGAGAAAGGAGAGATAGTGGATGAAGTATTGGTGACCGTTTTTCATGCGCCCCACTCATTTACAGGGGAAGAGTCGGTGGAGATTGACTGTCATGGTTCGATGTATATTCAGCAGCGGTTATTGAAATTACTGGTAGATACCGGAGCGCGGTTAGCTACCCCGGGAGAATTTACGCAACGGGCTTTTTTGAACGGGAAGATGGATTTGTCCCAGGCGGAAGCCGTGGCCGATTTGATTGCCTCTTCTTCGGCAGCTTCCCACCGGATGGCTATCAGCCAGATGAAAGGCGGATTTTCTGCTGAGTTGATGAAGTTGCGGGCAGAGTTGTTACGGATTACTTCATTGCTGGAATTAGAACTGGATTTTTCAGAGGAAGATGTTGAATTTGCTGACCGTTCGGAGTTGCTTCGGCTTGCCGGCAATATAGAAGCTTTGTTGGAACGTTTGTGTCATTCATTCTCGTTGGGAAATGTAATCAAGAACGGGGTGCCTGTCGCTATTGTCGGTAATACCAATGTAGGAAAGAGTACCTTGTTGAATGCTTTATTGCAGGAAGAAAAAGCCATTGTATCGGATATTGCAGGTACCACCCGTGACGTGATTGAAGATACGATAAATCTGAACGGGATTACTTTCCGTTTTATTGACACAGCTGGGATTCGCACAACGTCGGATGAGATAGAAAATATGGGAATTGAGCGGACCTTTTCAAAAATCAGCCAGGCAAGTGTGGTATTGCTGCTGACCGATTTGCAGCGAGGGGTAGAACGTTTTGAAGAGTATTATTGTGAAGTGAAAAAGCATTTGGCTGACTCGGCAGAATTGATTGTCGTGCTGAACAAGACCGATCAGGTGGATGATTTGCTGACACCTCAGGAGACTATCCGGTTTTTTACTTCCGGGGAAAAAATTATCCCGATTTCAGCCCGCACGGGCTTTAATTTAGAGTTTTTAATTCATGAATTGACGGATGTCGTAAATTTAAATGAGTTAAATCCTTCGGATGTTATCGTCAGCAATGTCCGGCATTATGAAGCCCTCCGACAGGCGCATCTGGCCGTTGAACGGGTAATTTCCGGCTTATCTTCCGGCCTCAGCGGTGAATTCGTATCTCAGGATATCCGCGAATGTCTCCATTATCTCGGCGAAATTACCGGCGAAATTACTACTGATGAGGTGTTGGGAAACATATTTAAGAATTTTTGCATCGGCAAATAAGTGGTGATTACCAACGATTAGCATATATCATCAACGATTATCAAGGCGTTCATTTTGAGCACCTTTCTTTTTAGCCTTATAAGCGATGGTTATCGTTTATAGGGCTTTTTCAGCTCATTTTTGTACCGCATTTGTTGCTCGCTTGTTACTCTCCGATTTTAGGTCGGAAAGGTCGTGGACACACTGGTACGTCATGGTACGTGGTGGTACGCGATGAAACAGATTTGGCGAAATAAACGGATAAATAATGAGTAGTAAAATCGACATTCAGAAAAGATGTAAGTGGTGCAATGCTGTTTTCACAGCCCATAAGACCACCACAGAGTATTGTTCACACCGATGCGCCAATCTTGCCTACAAAGACAGGGTTAGGAAACAGCGCATTGAAAGTCTGCAACACGAATTAGGGAAAAGCATAAAGACACCTCCTAATTTGAACAAGGAGTATCTTACTCCATCAGAAGTAGCCGAGTTATTAAATATTGGGCGTACTTCTATATATCGCTATATCCGCAATGGAACAATCAAAGTAATCCGATTTGAAAGGAAAACGCTTGTTCGCAGAGCTGATATAGAAAACATGACAGACTATCTTTCGCCCGAAAACGAGAAGACACCAACAAAAGAGAAATCCCCTATCACCGACTTCTATACCACTGCCGAAGTGAAAGAGAAATACCATGTAAACGAGTCATGGATATTTGTGGTAGCCAAGAAGAATAACATCCCCCGAACTTTCAATCGTGGCAAGACCTACTGGAGCAAGAAACATATAGATGCTTACTTCGCCAAGAAAGCCCCAAATCCAGACATTACCGAATGGTATAGCACCCAAGAAATGCAGGAGAAGTTCGGTATGACTTTGTCCGCAATCTATTGTTTCGTTTCCAAGAATGCCATTCCGAAGAAGAAAGAGGGCATCATGGTGTACTATTCCAAGAAGCATGTGGATATTGTCAAAGGTATTACTGCACCCGAAGAACCGCAATATTATACGGTAGCTGAAGCGATGGAGAAGTTCAACCTTACCCGAGACCAACTCTATCATTATGCCAAGTACCATAATATCCCAAAGGTCAAGAAAGGTAAATACACACTTATCTCCAAGCCTGAGCTGGATAGGTTGCTTGCTGCTCCAAAGATTGAATAAGTTATTTTTCGGTGAATGTACCCACCATTGAATCACCTTATTCCTTTGCACCAAACAAATGTAAAACTCTAAATATTAAACAGTATGACACACACGTGTACAAAAGTAACAGTTCGTCAGAGAGAGATTCGGAATAATCGTATCTCCTTGTATCTGGATTATTATCCGGCAGTCCGTAACCCCGAAACGATGCAGATGAGCCGCAGAGAATACCTTGGCATCTACATCTATGCTCACCCGAAAAACGAGATGGAACGGGAGTTCAACAATGATATGCTGAACAAGGCAGAGGCTATCCGCTGCATCCGGGTACAATCGCTCATCAACGAAGAGTTCGGTTTCTTAGACAAGACCAAGCAGAAAGCCGATTTCCTTGCCTACTTCAAGAAAATGTGCCGGAACAAAGACCAGAAATGGCAGTTCGTCTATCAGCATTTCTACAACTTCGTCAAAGGGCAATGTACCTTTGGCGATGTGAATGTGGATTTATGCAAAAAGTTCCGTGAATACTTGCTGAATGCCAAGCAACTCAAACACAGCAACCGTCCTATATCCCTCAATTCGGCATCCGGCTACTACTCTACCTTCAGAGGATTGTTGAAGATTGCCTATCGGGACAAATGGTTTCGGGAGAACATCAATGATTACCTTGATAAGATTGAGCCACAAGATGTGAAGAAGGAGTATTTGACATTGGACGAAGTGAAGCAACTCGCTGCCACTCCTTGCGACATCCCCGTATTGAAAGCCGCTTCTCTATTCGCTTGTCTGACAGGCTTACGCATCAGCGACATTCTCAATCTGCAATGGGAAGACTTCACTATCGCTCCCGACCAAGGCTATTGTTTACGTATCAGAACACAGAAAACCCAGACGGAAGCGACACTCCCCATCAGTTACGAAGCCTACGAACTATGCGGCACACCCGGAACAGGCAAAGTTTTCAAGGATTTGAAGCGAAGTATGATTAATTACCCACTGAAAAGCTGGCTCAAAAAGGCAGGAATAACGAAACCGATAACCTTTCACGGATTCAGACATTCGTATGCAGTCATACAAATATCCTTAGGCACAGATATTTACACTGTATCAAAGATGCTAACGCATAAGAATGTGTCCACAACTCAAATATATGCCGATTTGGTCAATTCCAAGAAGCGAGAAACAGCCAATAAAATATCACTCAAATAGATAGAACTATGAAACGAGGAATCATACTCAACAACGGACAATGCATCCATATTTCTGATGGCGAAGTATGGATGACCACTTGGGAACTTGCAGACTTGTTTTATACAACGTCTGGAGCTATCCATATAGCAATCAAGAGAATCCTGAAAGCTAATGTTTTGAAGAGCCACGAAGCTTGCAAGTACATCAAGTTGGAGAATGGGAACAATGCCGATGTGTATAATCTCAATATGGTTATAGCCCTATCCTATCAAATAGACACCGGACATTCCGCTGTATTTAGGAAATGGCTAATAAACAAAGTCGCTCGTAAACAAGAGTATAACATCTTGTTATATCTCAATGGTACAAGCCATACATTGCATTGCTAATAAGCTATATCTCTATACCCCATTGATTATCTGCATTGTTTACCCAAAATGATGCAGATAATTTTTGTTTTTAAGATACACAAACCTATTTATCCAACTATTTTCATCCAAAAACAAGAAATTTGCAATGCGCTTATTATTAGGAGTGTAACGTAGTGAAAAGCGATGAAATATATCGTCAAAAGCCCATTAACAGGCAAAACTATGAATTTTCTCAAAAATTAATCCTATATATTTGCACACAAACGATTAATACATACCACTATGGAGCTGAAAAAGATAGAACATATAACATTGCATCTGATTGTTTTTGGTACAATCGCCATCATTGGTGTTTTAGCCCGCCAAACCGTACTTCACTATGGTTGGGACGAGTTCAGCAGCTACCTTATTTTGGTGGTATGCTCCATTATCATGGGAGCTATCTATCTCAATCTGCAAATGGTATTCAGTCAAATTCTTTCACCGACAATAGAAAAGTGCTTTATGAGATTTGAGTGCTATCGCAACAAGGCTGTAGTCGTAGAAGTTCCAGCAGTAAACTCGGAACTTGCTGAAAGTGCTATAAATTCAGAACCTATCATTTCTGAGCCTGAACCCGAAATTGAAATCGAAACTACATCTGACATAACAGAAGAAGTTTCTACTCCATTATGTTCCGAACTCAACGAAGATGTGGCAGAACTTCCAAATGAAGAAGCCACACCTTCTACTATCAACAATACTTTTATAGAAGAATCCAACCAACCATCAGAATATGAGATACTCCGTGCCCATGCTATGGCTGAGAAAGAACGCGCCTCACAAGAAAAACTCAATAAAGTTATCGCATACACGAAACAAACTTTAGTTTCCTATCTTGATGAAACTGCGCTTAATCGCTTGTGTGGATATGTAACAGAATATTACCTGTCAGATGCCTTACCTAAAATCGAACCGATAAAGATTGATTCTCAGCTAAAGACTATTGACATCATGCACTTTGGATGGAATATCGGTAAGGCATTTGGCAAACCACGCTTACAGACAGCCACATTTATAAAGAGGATATTTGCTCATACCCTCCGTGATTCTGAAATATCTACCATTGAACGTAAGATGTCCCATACCGAATCTGTATGTAAGATTAAGCTGGATAGAAAAATTGCATAGCTGCAATACCATCAGGCATTATCCATTGCATCCCAGTAGTCCATATCCATTTTCATGACTTTAAGGACTTTCTCTGTTTGCAATCCCAAGCCATAGTCATAAATGTATTCTGTTAATTGTTGACCATTTATCAAGATAATGGTTGGTGAACCGTTAAGGCTTTCCACATACTCCATTGCACCTTTAGTATAATCAGAGGTAGTAATGAATACTCCTTTCTTGGATGGCGTTCCGGCAACAGCTCCTACAAAACTTTGAACCTCGTGACGCTGAACATTATTATCTAAAGCATATCGCTTTGCCTGTATGGATATATGATTAAATCCTAAAATATCTTCTTTAATAATACCATCTATACCACCGTCATTAGAAAGTTTCGTTACGATACCTGAGTTTTTGACCTCTCCACCATACCCCATTGCTTGAAGTAATTTCACAACTAACCGTTCAAATTCTTGTGGCTTTTTACTTAATATTGTTGTCAGAATCTGAGATTGCACATTCTGTTTTATTCTATCATACGAATCTGCCAATTCTTCTTCCGGCGTACGTTCATCATCATTTTCCAAATGGGAAAAAGCATTGTTAGCATCTTTATTTTTAGAACTTTTCTTCGGAGTTTTCGCATTCACAGTTACTTTGATGAACTTATTTATTTGTTCCTCTGTACATGAAGAAAGCATAGACAGTCCCTTTTCGCTGATTTTATAATCACCTCTTTGGGGCTTTTCTACAAGACCTGCAATAAAAAGATACGATAAAGCCCACGAAATACGGTCTAAGAATATTTCGCCATTACCAGAAGGATACCAAGCATTCATTTCCTCATCGGTCAATCCAAAATGCTTAGCCAAAGGAATGCGCAAATCTTTAGCTCTCATAACAACTCCAGCACTTAATTCTTTCAATGCCTGTATCCGTATTTCTTCAAATTGCGGTATCATAAACGACAAATTTGTTTTATAGCTTTAATAACCACTGGTATTTCATGACACAAAGGTACTTAAATTACTCGTAATCATCACTTATTACCATCAAAAAGTTATTCTTCAGTTATATTTTGGTGAATGATTCCACCATTGAAACACCTGTTTCCTTTGCCGTCGAACAATTAAAGACGATTGGCGTATGCAAAAAGAAACAGTAACATTTGATAAGCTGCCCGAAGCGGTAGGTTATCTGACCGAACAGGTCATCGAGTTGAAAAAGATGGTAGCGGAACTCCAGCCACAGCCATCTGACAAACATGTATTGGTGGAAATTGATGATGCTTGCCACATCATCCGAAAAGCCAAGCCTACCATATATACATTGGTACGCAAAGGGCTACTTCCGGCTTACAAGAAAGGCAAGAAACTCTATTTCTATGAGGACGAGCTTCTTGCTTGGATTGAGAACGGACGGAGAAAAACTGCCGAGCAGACATACGAAGAGATGCTTGCCAATATGCAGAGCGGTGTCCGCCATAAGCCCAAATCATCGGTGCAATTTTAATGGGTTGGGCTATGGATACATATTCTATTAATCCGGCATTCATCATTGATGAAGCAATTGATTTAAGTACAAGATTGTCTGGCACGGCATTTCCCGTCAGCATATTCCCAGTAAAAATCCAACGCATCATCCGTGAGGTTCACGAATGCCATAACTACCCTACCGACTACATTGCCGCAGCCATCCTCACGGCAATAGCAGTCGGCATAGGCAACACGCACCTTGCCCAAATCAAGCAGGGTTGGGTGGAAAGCCCCATCCTGTATATGGCATTGATTGGAAGACCGGGAGCGAACAAAAGCCATCCGCTCAGTTTTGCAATGAAACCATTTCTTGATTATGACTACCGACAGAATCAGGAATTTGAAAAGGCTCTTGCCAAGTATGATGAGTTGATGAGCATGAGCCGCAAGGAACGTGCGGAAAGCGGCGGAGAGCAATTTCCGCAAGAACCTATCCGCAAACGCTTCTTGGTTTCGGATGTAACGCCCGAAGGTTTGAGCCTCATTCATGCACAGAACAAACGTGGGCTATGCTTGTGGGCAGATGAATTATCCGCTTGGTTCAAGAATTTCAACCGCTATAACAACGGTTCGGAAGAACAGTTCTGGCTCTCAGTGTTCAGTGCCAAGACCACCATGTCCGACCGAAAGAATGCCAAGAGTTCCATCTTCATCAAACGTCCGTATATATCGGTCATTGGTACTATCCAAAAGAAAATCTTGAACGAGTTGGCTAAAGGTGAACGCTCCAGCAACGGGTTTATCGACCGCATTCTGTTTGTGATGCCCAACCTGCAACAGAAAGCACGGTGGAATGACAAAGAGCTTCCGGAAGATATAGAGCAAGAGTGGAATGACGTCATTGCCAAATTGATACAATCGGAGTGCAACCTCAATGAACATGGAGAGATTGAACCGCAAATTCTCTTCTTCTCAGAAGATGCCAAGAAACAGCTTTACGAGTGGCAGCACCATTTCTCTGAGTTGTGCGACCGGGAAACGAACGACACCATCGTGAGTATCTATTGCAAGTTGGAGATATACATCATCCGCTTTTGTCTGATTATCCAACTGGCACGATGGACTTGCGGAGAGTGTGACAAGGCTTGTATTGACCTATTGACGGTGGAGAGAGCCATTAAACTGACGGAGTATTTCAAAGAGTCCGCATTGAGCGTACAAAATATTCTGAATGAGAATGCCCTTAACAGCCAGCAACAGGTGATAGTCAATCTGCTGCCTCCTTCCTTTACGACAGCCCAAGCCATACAGATAGCCGAGCAAAACGGGATGAAGGAGCGGACATTTCAACGATTTCTCAATGACAATATCGGGACTCTGTTCCGCAAAGAGAAACATGGAGAATATTCAAAGATTAACCCGTGACATTTTTGTCGGTTTTGACACTTTCCAAGCGAAAACGACAATAACGACAAAAGTGACACACCTAAAAAGAAACAAACAATGAGTACACATAGATTCATTTTAGAACCTTACAAAGGTGTCTGCACACGGCATACTTGCCCGAACTGCCACCGCAAAAGATGTTTTTCCAAATACATTGATACGGAGAAACGAATCCAGTTCCCTGATTACGTGGGGCGTTGCGACCACGAGCAGAAATGTGGTTATCACTTCACGCCCCGTGATTACTTTGAACGGCATCCTTCTGAGAAAGAAAAGTTGTCCGAGGATAACCTTAGGAGCTATGCGCCTATAAAAGAAGTCGAGCCGAAAGCCACTTCCTACATTGATTTGGATATAGTCAATCAGTCATTGCAACGCTATCCTGAGAATAAACTGTTCCAATTCTTATCGGCCCAATTCGGAGAAGCGGAAACATTAAAACTGATGAAGAAATACAAAGTAGGTACTTCCAAACATTGGGACGGTGCAACCGTATTTTGGCAAATGGATTATCAGAACAGAGTCCGCACTGGTAAGATAATGCTTTACAATCCGACAACAGGTAAGCGGATAAAAGAACCGTACAATCATGTCACGTGGGTACACTCCGTACTGCATAAGGAGGACTATAATTTGAAACAATGTTTCTTCGGTGAACATTTGCTTCCAGAAGACAAAAGCCGTCCAGTTGCATTAGTCGAAAGCGAAAAAACGGCAATCATTGCATCCTACCACCTACCCCAATTCTTATGGATTGCATCAGGTGGAAAGAACGGTTGTTTCAACGCTAACAGCCTGTCCGTTCTTGCAGGAAGAAGCGTTGTGTTATTTCCCGATTTGGGAGCAACCGACTATTGGCAGAGCAAAATCAGTCTGATGAAAAGCTATGGAATTAATGTGCAACTGTTCGATTATCTGGAAGCCAAAGCTACCGAGAATGAACGGAAAGAGGGATACGACATTGCCGATTATCTGTTGAAAGTACGCCCCGATGAAGCCATACTCCAACAAATGATTAAGAGGAATCCGAACTTGAAAACACTGATAGAGACATTCGATTTGAAGCTCATCAGCGTACAACGAGACATCCCTCAACCAAAGGTTTCACCACCAAAGAAACGAGGATTCAGACTTTGAACAAAGGGAGAGGAATCGAGACTTTTTTACTGTAGCAAGTTAATGTCGGTGTATTACATTTCCCGACCACTTACTCCTCAAAAAGCCTGAGGAGGCAGCTCCCGATGGTCTCAAATTATTCACTAAAAGCAATTCAAAATGGAAAAGAAATATACGATAACTCTCCGTCTGTCATACGACCAATTCGCATGGCTCGGTGCGCTTTGCAGACGGAGCAAGCAGACACAAAGTGCAGTCATCCGTTCGCTCATTGAGAATGGAACGGTACGTGAGCGAATCACGAAAGAGCATATCCACATCATCCGTCAGTTGATAGGTGAAAGCACCAATCTTAACCAGTTGGCGAAGCAGGCAAACACCTACGGCTTCTTTGCCGTTGCCAAAAGATGCGAGGAGATGGCGCAGCGTATTAACCAACTTATAAAGCAACTGAAAGATGATAGGTAAGCAAACCAAAGGAACATCGTTCGGTGGTTGTGTCCGGTATGTTCTGAAAGAGGAGAAATCCAAGTTGTTGGAAGCAGCCGGAGTGGATGGTACACCTGAACAGATGGCAGAGCAATTTGAATTACAGGCGTTGCTCAACGATAAGGTAAAGAATATTGTCGGACACACCTCACTCAACTTCTCTCCTGAAGATGGCGAACGCCTGAAGTCTGATGATGCGTTGATGTTGCAAATCGCCCATGACTATATGAAACTGATGGGCATCGAAAACACGCAGTACATCATCGCCCGGCATATCGACCGTGAGCATCCGCATTGCCACATCGTTTTCAATCGTGTGGACAATGACGGTAAGACGATTAGCGACAAGAACGACTTCCACAGAAATGAAAAGGTGTGTAAGATGCTGACGGCAAAATACCGCTTGCACTTTGCCAACGGCAAAGACCATATCAAGGAGGAACGCTTGCGTCCATACGACCGGGCAAAGCACGAGATATACAAAGCGTTGAAAGAGGAGCTGCCCAAAGCTCAAAATTGGGATGAACTGAAAGAAGCCCTTGCCGACCGTGACATTGATATGAAATTCAAGGTCAGCCGGACTACACGGGAAATACAGGGTGTCAAGTTTGAGTATGACGGTTTTTCTTTCTCCGGCTCAAAGGTCAGTCGGGAGTTCAGCTATTTGAATATCGACAACCGATTGAAACAGAATGCTTGTGCTTCTTCATTTGAATACCCCAAGCAAGGGTTCACGCATAAAGATGAAGAAGTGCAGCAAAGCATTTCCCAATCCGACAACGGCTCAAGTATCGGTCTTGGTCTGTTGAATGGCAGTTCATCATACGATGCCACTGCCGCAGAAGAAGCAGAGTTCAATCGCCTGATGAAAAAGAAAAAGGCTAAGCGCAAGCGAGGCTTTCATTTATAATTCACTATTTATTAACTTTTTAAATTCAATCAATTATGTTACAAAACGATTTGATTCTTGATTTCAATCTCTACTTGTGTGAGAAATTTGGCTACAGAAACAGTTGTAGCGTGATGCAAAATGCCAATGGCTTTTGCGTGGACATCCGTGAGCGTGATTTGGACTGCTACATACGCTTCTGGGAGTATAGCGAAGGAAGAGGCAACTTTCCCGACTGGAGCATCATCATTGTGCGTAGTAACTTCAAGAAGAACCAAGCCGAAAGCCTCAAAGACTTGACTCGTTTCTTTAAGGAGTACATGCCACGCTACGGTTACAAATACCTCTGCACAGAAGGTGATGACTACAAGTATTATCAGACTCTTGGGTTGAAGCTCATCCATCAAGATCTGTTCGGACAAGAGAACTATGGATTGGCGATGAAAGATTTGAATGTCTGACATTTGATTTTGAGTTAAGGAGGGGATTTCTCCTCTCCTTTTCTCTTTATATAGCAGATAATTTTATATCTTTGCAAACGGAAAAACAATAAATATATGAACGCAATAGGCATACTTGAACAGCAACAAGCTAATGAAGTTTTAAGATTGGAAATAGCATATTCCAATCTTTATAAAGCGTATATGCTGGGAGATAGAAATAAAATGATAAGTCACTATATTGCTACAGGCTATATAGGCATCCCTAATTTTGCAGAATCGGTACAAAGTCAGACGAAACAGGAAATGCTCTCTAATGGGATTTTGCCTGACATATTACCAACTTCCATTGACAACATCAAAGATGATACATTATTGCGAATGAATGTTGTGGGATGTTTGAAAGCCTTACAAAATGAGATTAATATTCGCAATATATATCGAACCCATTACACATATGCGCAAAATATTCTTTATCAGCCTAATCATATATTTAGGCAAGAAGAAGTCTTATATCAAAACCCATATGGACAACAACTGAAAGTTGCCGATATACTTGCGGTATCTAAATATGCAGTAAGCATTGCGGAAGCTATTGCACCGGATGATGAAAATTTTTCAAAAGCAAATGCAGCAATTACAGCTTTACAAAGTATAGATGCAACACTTAACAATAAACCGGAAGATAAGCCAGTCAACAAGATGTTGCATTTAGTAACCAGTTTCATTTCTTCTGTTGTAAAATCATCTATCAAGAATGATGAAGCAAAGCGTGGAGTTACAATAACTGCATTAATGGTTGATTTGACTATAGATTTCTTTTGTAAAAAATAAAGCGATGGATAAACCCATGAATCGGATAAAAGAGGTACTTGAAGAAAGAGGTATCAAACAAACTTGGCTGGCCGAGAAACTCGGCAAGAGTTTCTGTATAGTCAATGCGTATGTATGCAACAGACGGCAACCAAGTTTGGAAGTGCTATTTGAAATTGCTGATATATTGAATATTGATGTGAAAGATTTAATAAAAGACAGATGAGTAGTATGAAGAAGCAAGAAGAACAAACTAAAAATATCTGTCTTTTAAAAAAAGATGGATTTACACTTTATTTAGTGAAAGAAGGAGATTCGTTCACTGATATAAAGAATGGAGTCGTTTCCATACTTCCAGAAGAGCTTATTGCCAAACGCAAAAGCGGAGGCAACATCTCGACTGACATAGAAAACTACGCCCACAAATTAAAACGTCAAGAATATGGAAAGAAGCTAAATTACCAAATTGAGAATCTCTTGTTTCTTACTGGTGCAGGTTCTTCCTACCTTTTTGGAGAGAATGACAAGAAAGGCAAACTTATGTGTAATTTATGGGATGATGCTACGGTTTTGCTTGGTGGAAAACAGAATATGGATGCCTTTTGCGAAAAAGTCAGATATACTGACAAAGACGAGAAAGACGAATATAGAAAAAACCTAGAAAAAGTCCTTTCATTAGCAGAAAAAGCAAAAGATTATATCACAGAACCGATTTTCAAAACAGATAAAGAAGAATGGAATATTACATATACCGTTAGCAAAATAAAGAAGATGATTAAAGATAATTGCAATCTACAAATAACATCTTCCGAATCATCCAGTGTGCATGAAAAATTTCTTAATAAGATTACTAAACGAAAAAGTTCTATTGCAAGGGTAAAGTTATTTACCTTAAACTATGACACCCTATTTGAGCAAGCTGCACGAAAAGGGAATTATACAATAATAGATGGATTCTCTTTTTCCATTCCACGGATATTCAGTGGAAGACATTTTGATTACGATATCGTAATTCGTGATGGTAGCAGAATTAAGAACGAGGACAATTTTGTTCCACGAGTTTTCCACCTATACAAACCACATGGTTCGGTAGATTGGGAAAAACGAGGCAACAACGTTTACCAAAATAAGGCAGAAGAAATTTCTGTAGAAGATTCATTAATGATTTTTCCGCAAGAAAATAAATATGAACACTCTTACAAACAACCATTTTTTGAAATGATGACTCGTTTTCAAGCTGCGTTACGTATGAAAAATACTACATTGGTTGTTATAGGATTTAGCTTTGGTGACAAGCACATATTATCCATGATAAACGAAGCTTTGGAACAAAATCCAAGTTTTCAACTTATCATTATCAATTACAGGGACACAGGTATCATAGAAAGCGACATTTTCTATAAAGAAGCTGGTGAAAGAGGTAATATAATGATGGTCAATGAAACTTTTAAAGAATTTGTTGACGCTTATCCAAACATCAAAATATATGACCAATCCGATGAATATCGTTTAGTGAAAATTGTCAATGAAGGGAACTAATTATAATCCATTTGTAAACGAGCACTTTATTGGTTTTATCAATCAAGTAACTCCACAAGGAGTGAAGGTACATTTCCCTTCCTCCGCTTTGTTACAACCTTTTTTCAAGTATGGTGAACTATATCACGGCGGTTTAGTAGGCAACTATGTAGTAATAGAAGGGCATCAAATGGGATTCTTAGGAAAAATACAAGGAATAGAATTACCTGAAAAAGAGCGTTTGGAACTAAGCGAAAAGTCTTTTGAAACTAATGAAATGCATCCCATAGGATACATTGAAATTCTATTGTCTTTTAGTTTTGAAAATCCAGAAGAAATACAGCGTGGACTTAACACACTACCTCCAATTGGAGCTAAAGTATTTGTTTGCGCTTCTTACTTCATACAAAGTTTCTTTAAACGATTCGGCGTAAAAAAAGAAAATACTGCCCCATGCCTTATGAAACTTGGTGTATTGACACAAGATAAAACAACTCCTGTGGAAATCTCTTTGGACGCTTTGTTTGGTCGCCATTGTGCTATTGTTGGAACTACTGGAGGAGGCAAGAGTTATACAACAAGTAAACTACTTGAAGGAATTTCAAATGCCAAGGCTAAAGCTATTATCATAGATCCTACTGGAGAATATTCAGGTTTTGATTCTAAAGATTATGTAGAAAGTGCTATTATAAATAAAGATAGCTACTTTCATTATTCCCGTTTATCCGTTGGAGATTGGTTCGCATTGTTCAGACCTGCGGGACAAGTGCAACAGCCCAAATTATTAGATGCGATAAAATCACTTAAATTGGCAAAGTGTTTAGAGGAAAACGAAAAATTACCAGAAGATGGGAAATTTTATCATCCTAAGTTTACAGATAAATTCATAACGTGTGTAGGCGGTATAATTAGAAAAAAATGTCATTATAAAGATGCTTTTAGACATTTTGAAACGAAATATATGGCAGAAATAGAGGAAGATAATTCTGAATTTGATTTAACAAAACTTGTAATCCAATTAAAGGAGGAAGCCGTATATGAAAGTAATGGCAGTAATGTTGAAATGTGGGGAGATGTTGACAAAAGAACAAGTGACAACATCGCTAGTCTAATTATTCGTATATATAGTAAGGTATCAGACAAAGCATTTAAGCAAATATTTGGCATAGGAAAAGAGCCTAAAAAAGATTTGTGTGAGACAATTGAATCTTTTATAAGCAACAAGTCAAAACACATTCTACGTATCGGTTTTGAAGATGTTCCCTATGACTTTCAAACAAGAGAAATATTAGCTAATGCCATAGCTAAATTCTTACTTAACAAAGCAAGAAAAGGAGATTTCAAGACACAACCTATTGTGTTCTTTGCAGATGAAGCGCACCAATTTCTGAACAAAGAAGTTAAAGATGAATATTTTCAATCCATGCGTTTAGATTCTTTTGATTCCATAGCAAAGGAATGTAGAAAATATGGCTTATTCCTTTGCTTGGCAACACAAATGCCAAGAGATATTCCATTGGGAACTTTAAGCCAAATGGGTACTTTTTTAGTTCACCGATTAATAAATCATAAAGACAAAGAAGCGGTAGAAAGTGCTTGTTCTGCTGCAAATAAATCAACATTGGCGTATTTACCAGTATTAGGTGCAGGAGAGGCTATACTTATGGGAGTAGATTTTCCAATGCCCGTAATGCTAAAAGTCAATTTACCACAGACTGAACCTAATTCGCATACGCCACAATTTAAGAGATTGTAAAAAAGTAGAAACAAAATTAGCATAAGAACAATATGATTACAGGCGATATAAAACAAAAGGTGGATGATGTATGGCAAACATTCTGGAACAATGGCTTTACCCAACCATCGGCAATCTTTGAACAGATAACTTATCTGCTCTTTATGAAGATGCTTGACGACAAGCAACGTGAAAAGGAAGCGATAGCAAATCTTACGGGCGATGTTTTGCTTAACCCAACATTCCCCGAAGGAGTGTGGCGCAATCCATCCACCGACAAAGATGTACCCTACCACGAAATGCGTTGGCACGTATTCAAAGAAATGGAACCGACCAAAATGTTGGATAGGGTGCGCAACGATGTGTTTATCTTTTTGCGTCATGTTGGGAAAGAGGGTTCGGCTTATAGAAAGGCAATAGAAGACACTGTTTTCCAAATTACCAATGCTCGCCTGCTATCGCGTGTCATCGAAAGTATTGAAAATATCACGTCCGATGGGGCTGACATGATGGGTGATGTGTATGAGTATATGCTCGGCATCATGGCAGCATCGGGTACAAACGGACAATTCCGCACCCCTCGCCATATCATCCGCATGATGGTGGAACTGATGCGACCCACTCTTAATGATACCATCTGCGACCCGGCAATGGGTTCTGCGGGTTTTATTATGGAAGCAGCCAAATTTATCACAGAGCATCAGAGTGATGATTTGCTTAATATAGGAGAGGGAGACCGTTTCCGCAAAGAGATATTTCACGGTTCGGATTCGGACGCTTCCATGCTCCGCATCGGTTGCATGAACATGATGCTTCACGATGTAGACGAGCCTAATCTGTATTATCGTAACTCGCTGTCTGACGAGAACAACGATACAAACCGCTATACCCTTTGCCTTGCCAATCCTCCGTTTGCAGGTAGCCTTGACACTGACGACATAGCGCACACGCTGAAAGCGGCTGTCAAGACCAAGAAAACGGAGTTGCTGTTTCTTGCCTTGATGATGCGGATGCTTCAGTCAGGCGGACGGTGTGCTTCCATTGTACCGGACACGGTTCTCACAGGTGATGCGCAAGCCTATAAGACTATACGTTCCGCATTAGTGGATAAGCACTGTATGCAAGCCGTCATCACGATGCCCTCCGGTGTGTTCCAACCTTATAGCGGAGTCTCTACCGCTATCATCATCTTTACTAAGACAGGTACAGGCGGTACTGACAAGGTTTGGTTTTACGATATGCGTGCCGATGGATTCTCACTCACCACGCAGCGCACTCCTCAGCCTGAACAAAATGACATACCTGATATAATCTCCCGTTTCCATAACCTCGAAGCGGAAACCGACCGCAGTCGCAAAGAACAGTCATTTTTTGTCACTGCCGATGAAATTCGTGCCAATGGCTACGATCTCAGCTATAAGCGTTACCACGAAGTGGAACGTGAGGTTATTGAATATGAAGCACCGGAAACTATTATCGCCCGTATAGAAGAACGACAGAAGGCTATTGATGCTGCCTTTAAAGAGTTTAAGAAACTGCTAAATTCATAAGGGTATGAAAGTAGATAAATCAAAACGCAAAATATGTTTATTAGAGGAGATTTGCTCAATTCGAACAGGAAAAAAAGATGCAAATCATGCCGATGATAATGGATGCTATCCGTTTTTCACTTGTGGAGCAATCCCTTTAAAATCTACCACATATTCTTTTGAAGGAGCCAATTTAATTGTTCCCGGTAATGGCGATATAGGTAGATGCTTCTACTATGATGGTAAAATAGAAGCATATCAACGCACATATGTCATTCAGCTGAAAGATAATTCAAATATCGATACAAAGTATCTATATTCAATATTTAAAGCCTGTTGGAAATCGTACATTGAGAATAAAATTCTTGGTGCTGCAATGCCTTATATAAAACTAGGGCATCTTAATTCATTTCCTATTCCAATCTATGATTTGGATATTCAATTGTTAATCACCTCAGAGTTAGATGCAATGCAGGCAATGATTGACGGCTACAAGGCGCAGATAGCCGACCTTGATGCCCTCGCTCAATCTATCTTTCATAACACATTCGGCAATGTTGCAATTAACGATAAATGTTGGAATATTATACCAATGGGGCAACTTGGGAACTTTAAGAATGGATTAAACTATAGTAAAGAAGAAAGAGGCAAGTCCGTAAAAATAATAGGCGTTGGAGATTTCCATTGCATTAAATGTATTTCTTCATTTGACAATATATCCTATATCGAAGTTGAAGACACGCCACAAGAATATTTACTTCATAATGAAGATATTATATTTGTACGTTCTAATGGAAACAAAAATTTGGTTGGCAGATGCTTGGAAGTTTTTCCTAATAATACAGAAGTAACTTTCAGTGGATTCTGCATTCGATTTAGAAAATCTGTTGAGATTATAAATAAGTACTTAATATCATTATTAACGGATATTGAATTTAAGAACACTCATATTTTGAAATCTAATGGCATCGGTATTCAAAATATTAACCAAAAATTATTGAGTAGTTTACCGATACCTGTACCTCCGATTGATATTCAGAAAAAATATGCCATACAAGTCGAAGCCATCGAAAAGCAAAAAGAGTTAATTCGCCAGCAATTAACCGATGCCGAAACCCTAATGGCAGAACGGATGCAATATTATTTCTCCTAAAACAAGACAACGGTATGAAAGAGATAGATAAAAGACTAATAGAGACCATCAACCGATATGCCGCTTCGGGGATAGACCAGCAGGTGGATTATGAGAAATTCTATCTCTATTCACTGATTACCCATTCTACGGCTATCGAAGGTTCGACTGTTACCGAAGTAGAAAACCAGCTGTTGTTTGACGAGGGAATTGCAGCCAAAGGTAGAAGCCTGAACGAGCAGATGATGAATGTGGATTTGAAAAACGCATACTTCTATGGCTTTGAATGGGCGAAAATAGGACAGCCATATACAGTTGAGTTTTTGTGCGAATTGTCTGCCAAAGTCATGCGCCGTACAGGTTCGGAATACTCCACTATGGGCGGCAGTTTCGATTCCTCCAAAGGAGAATTGCGACAGTGCAATGTAAGTGCCGGAATCGGAGGCAGAAGTTATTTGGCATTTCAAAAAGTACCTAAAGCAACAGCCGACTTTTGCGATTGGTTAAACGGAGAGCTGGCATCTGTAGATAGAAGCGATATAGCGGCATGTTATCGGTTGAGTTTTGAAGCGCACTTTCGGCTTGTCACCATTCATCCGTGGGTTGATGGCAACGGACGTACAACCCGATTGCTGATGAACATCGTACAACGACAGTTAGGCCTTATCCCGTCTATTGTTACAAAAGAGGCTAAAGGCGAATACATTCAGGCTTTGATTGACAGTCGTGAGCAGGAAGACAGCACCATTGTACAAAATGTAATGCTCACCCAACATATCACCAATCTTGAAAATCGGATTCTACAGTATCAACAAAGCATGAATGATACTGTAAAAGAAGATGGTGATACTGTAAATGATACTGCAACGCCTAAAGACACCACAACCCGACTCATTGCAGCCATTAAAGAACATCCTGAATATACATACGATGAGTATGCCAAACTCCTGAATATCGGCCGTGCCACTGTTGCACGACATATCAAGAAATTGAATGGAACGGTCATTCAGCGCATCGGATCGGACAAGGATGGTTATTGGAAATTTATAGAATGATTGAGTTATGAAGAATTTCGACATCATAAAAGACATTGACGGATTAAGAACAATTTATCGTTATTGTGCTACGGCAGAGGATTTTCAAGTAGCTAATCCAATGGTCTCAGCCACGCAGGCACGACTTGCATTGGAAACGATGGTAAAGACCGTTTATCGCCTAAAAGGATGGCAAATAGGCGAACGTGCCTCATTGCTTTCGCTCACCACCGATGAACGCTTCACGGCATTTATAGACAGCGAAGACTTGATGAAGCGCATTCACTATGTGCGCAAAATCGGAAACAATGCTGCACACGCCAGTGACGGATTTGTGGGGCGCAGAGAGTCTTTCTTTGCTGTACTAAATCTCTATTACATCATTGGTTCCATCCTATTGGCTTGGCAGGTGATTGACACATTGCCAGACTTTGACAAAGAGCTGATTCCCCAATCACCCCAACCAAGCAACCTTGCCGTTGTTCCTCAAACAGAGCAAGCATCTTCTGCTACCACGCAGACTGCCGATACTGCCGCAAAAGCGGTGAAAGAAAGTTCAGATGCACAACCTACAACGGTGGATGCACAGCCTGTTGTAAACGACCTCTCGGAAGCGGAAACCCGAAAACTGTATATCGACCTGTTGCTCCACGAGGCAGGTTGGAAAGTATCTGAACATAAGGGCGAAATCATCCCCCGTCAAGCCGGAACAGAGATAGAAGTGCAGGGTATGCCCAATGAGAGCGGTGTGGGATATGCGGACTATGTATTGTTTGATGCAGACGGAACGCCACTGGCAGTAGTGGAAGCTAAACGTACCAGTGTGGATGCGGCAGCAGGTCGCCACCAAGCGGAATTGTATGCCGACTGTCTGGCAACACGCTACGCTTGTCCTCGTCCGGTTATCTATTACACCAATGGTTTTGAAACCCACATAATAGACGGCATCGGCTATCCGTCACGCAAAGTGATGGGATTCCACACTATTGACGAGTTGCGCAGAATGATAGCGCAACGTGGACGTAACGACATTACCGACTTGCAGATTTCGGATAAAATAACCAACCGCAATTATCAGAAGCGAGTAATTGAGTCTGTCTGCAAGCATTATAACAACAAACATAGACGTGCCCTATTGGTGATGGCTACCGGAACAGGAAAGACACGTGTCAGCATCTCGCTCGTGGATGTGCTGGTGCGAAACAATTGGGTGAAAAACGTGCTGTTCCTTGCCGACCGTATCGAACTGGTCAATCAGGCAAAAAAGAATTACACTAAGTTATTGCCCAACATGACGGTCAGTTCCTTGCGTGACAGCGATGTGGATATATCGGCACGAATCCTATTCTCCACTTATCAGACCATGATAGGACATCTGGACAGGGATGCAAAAACATTCTCATTAGGCAGATTTGACCTTATCATCATTGACGAAGCACACCGCAGTGTATTCGGTAAATATGGAGCAATCTTTGAGTATTTCGATTGCCTGCTCTTAGGACTGACGGCAACTCCACGTGATGAAGTTGACCGCTCTACATACGACCTGTTCGGCATGGAGCAGGGCGAACCGACCGACAGCTACGAATATGACGAAGCGGTAGCAGATGGTTATCTGAACCCATTCAGAGCAATAAAAGACAACTCAAAGATTCTGACCACAGGAATTGACCCTGAACAACTTACCCCGGAAGAGCGGGAACAGTTGGAAGAGATTTTCGAGTATGAGAAGATGAAGGCGGGGCTGGAGCCGGATGAGCCATACAGCCGCAAAATCAATGCAGTGGAGATATTCAAATACATCTTCAACCAAGATACCGTTGACCATGTGCTAAACAGGCTGATGAACGACGGCATCCGTGTGAAGGACGATACCATGATAGGTAAAACCATCATATTTGCCTACAACCACAAGCACGCCGTATTCATAGCAGAACGGTTTGCAGCCCTTTATCCCGACTTAGGAGCGGATTTCTGCCGAGTGATTGATAATTATGAAAAGTATTCATCCGATCTGATTGACAAGTTTGCTGATGCAGAAAAGCAACCACAAATTGCCGTATCTGTAGATATGCTCGACACGGGCATTGATGTGCCTGAAATCGTAAACTTGGTTTTCTTCAAACCTATCCACTCCAAGATAAAGTTCTGGCAGATGATAGGCAGAGGCACACGTCTGTGTGAGAACCTGTTTGGCGAAGGCAGAGATAAGGAAGAATTTTTAATCTTCGACTTCTATCGAAACTTTGAATATTTTGAGATGAACCCCGAAGGTGCCAAGCCCACCAAATCGCAATCCATCGTAAGCCTGCTTTTTAATCTTCGCACGGATATTAAATTCGCCTTACAGGATGGAGCGTATCAAAGTAAGGAGGAATCAAAGGCTTTTCACGACAACCTTGCCGACATATTACACAAGCAGGTAGCCGAACTGAACAGAAATCGGATTGATGTGCGCCTTCAACTGAGAGCTGTAGAAACATACGCCATGCCGGAAGCTATGACCTGTTTGACTCTTGGTGATGTGGCGGCAATGAAAGGAAATATCTCACCTTTATTCAAAAATGCAACGACAGACACTTCTGCTTTAAAGTTTGACGCTCTTGTACTTAAATCTCAACTTGCATTGGTTGATGAAACGGTCAACTCCACATCATCTGAGCGGAAAATAATGGATATAGCCGGTTATCTCAAAGAGAAGAAAGCCTCCATTCCGCAAGTGATGGCCAAGATGGATGTGCTGAACGAGGTGCTGTCCGCTCATTTCTGGGAATCTAAAAGTCTTGGCTCGCTTGAACGCATCAGACGGGAGCTTCGTGAGCTTATCCAATACTTGGATGGCGGCACGGCAGGACAAACATTTACCATCAATGTAACGGATACCTTTGAAGAAGATAATTCAGGTGTTAATATAACCCCTATCCGTACCTATCGCCGCAGGGTGGAGGACTACCTCAAAGAACATCTGTCAGACGATGACACTTTGCAGAAGATATACCACCTTGAACCGTTGTCTGAACAGGACATTGCTCGATTGGAACAAATTTTCTGGGAAGAATTAGGATCCAAAGAAGAATTTGATGCACAAACAAAAACAAAGCCTTATCAGCATAACGTGGCTGCTTTCATCCGTTCCATCATTGGTATAGAACAGGAAGCAGCATTAGAGAAATATCGTGCATTGATTCATGGTGCGGAACTAACCCGTATGCAAGAGGAGTATCTGCGTACACTCATCCGCTATGTATGTGAGAATGGCGATATTGCCACTGTGGTATTACAACAACCGCCATTCAATAAGTTTACCACCATTTTCCGTGATAGTCCAAAATCGCTTATTGATTATGTAAAACTTATCAGTCAGGTGATTGCAGCATAAATAAATATTTGTATAATCGGATGCACTATAATATATAATTTGAATTACGAGTAATATGGAAATTATCAATCTACTGGACTTCACAGACCGCATCGAGCTGAGAAATTGGCTGAAGGCTAACCACAACCAAGCGAAATCGTGTTGGGTTATCACTTCACGCTCTAAACAGCCTACATACAAATGTATTCCATACATTGAGGTCGTTGAGGAAGCATTATGCTTCGGGTGGATTGATTCAACTATAAAGAAATTACCTGACGGACGTCTTGTACAACGGCTTTCACCTCGTCGAAAAAGAAGTCATTGGACTGAATTAAACAAAGAACGCTGTATAAATCTTGAAGACCGAGGGCTTGGGCTTATGACAGATGCCGGACGACAAGCATTTGAAAGAGCCTATTCCTATGAAATAGTTCCGAAAGGCTCTCTTATGGAAGAAATTATCAGGAAGCATGATAAAGAATTGAGACCGGATTTATATAAGTAAGCTTTCGCAATTCTAAAATGTACTAAGGATGATTGAAGAAAATAACATATCCCCTATCCGCTCTGATTTTGAGCAGATAAAAAAGCAAAATGAAAGCGGTTCAGAGTATTGGACTTCTCGTGATTTGTGCGTTGCATTAGGCTATAGTACCTATCAAAAATTTACACGCACCATAAACAAGGCTATTGCGATAGCCAGTCATAAAAGACTTAATATAGCCGACCATTTCAACCATATGGTTGAAATGGTCAAATTAGGCTCCGGCTCAATCCGAAAAGTAGAAAATATACATTTATCACGCATGGCTTGTCTGATAATTGCAGAAAATGCCGATGGCAAAAAGCCACAAGTACAAATGGCAAGAGAATATTTCAGACAGGAGACACCTACTACTGAATTGCTTAGCCATAGCCTATCATCCAATATTTTACTCTACAAAACAAAGCAAGGAGAGACACGAATTGAAGTTATTTTCAACAGTGAAACTTTTTGGATGTCACAAAAGCGTATGGCTGATTTGTTTGGAGTAGATGTGCGCACTATCAACTATCATCTTGGGCAGATTTATGAATCAGGCGAGCTTACCAAAGAGGCAACTATCCGAAAAATTGGGATAGTTCAATCAGAAGGAGAACGAGACGTAGAACGGACACCATTGTTCTATAATTTGGATGCAATCATTGCCGTAGGCTATCGTGTGAACAGTTACCAAGCCACTCAATTCAGAATTTGGGCGACATCTGTTTTGAAAGAAATGATAATCAAAGGATTCGTGTTAGATGATGAACGATTGAAACAAGGAAAACATTTTGGCAAAGATTATTTTGATGATTTATTAGAACGCATCCGGGAAATACGTGCTTCAGAACGCCGATATTATCAAAAAATCACTGATGTATATGCCGAATGTAGTGCCGATTATGACCCCAAATCTGAAACGACCCAACTGTTTTTCAAAATGGTACAGAATATGATGCATTGGGCTGTTACCCATCAAACGGCTGCTGAAATCGTATATTCAAGAGCAGATGCCAAAATGCCTCACATGGGACTTACCACTTGGAAAAATGCACCTGATGGCAGAGTTCAAAAGTCAGACACAATAGTTGCCAAAAACTACTTGTCCGACAAGGAAGCCTCTGCCTTAAATCATCTATCAACTGCATTCCTTGATTTTGCGGAACTTCGTGCAGAACGACAGATTATTACCACGATGGCAGACTGGAAAAAACAATTGGATGAGTTCTTGGCTTTATACAAATATGACACCTTGAATAATGCTGGAACTATTTCCGCAGAACAAGCGAAAGAAAAAGCATACGCTGAATACGACAAATTCCGCTTGATTCAAGACAAAGAATATCTTTCTGATTTTGACAAGGAAATCAAGGTGTGGAAAGAAAAAGGGTTGTTTGGCGAAGATTAATTCTATCTATAAGTACTATTAACAGGAACATAAGATGAATTATAGCAACGCATTCTCACTATCTTTTCCCGAAGCCAAGACAATCATTGTTTCGGGGGATATTCATGGAGACTTTAATCAGTTAGTGTTCAAACTCTGCATTCAATATAAGTTGACGGACACCCTATTGATTGTTGCTGGGGATTGTGGTTTTGGCTTTGAAAAGAAAGAATACTATGAGCAAATGATTAGACGAAATGCCAAGAGAATGAATCAAGCCAACAATTGGATTGTATTTGTGCGTGGCAATCATGATAATCCTGCTTATTTCGATGGAACAACATTCAACTACAAACGCTTCATCGCTGTTCCTGATTATACTATTCTTCAAGCCTGCAATCATACCATCCTTTGTGTAGGTGGAGCTATCTCTATTGACCGTATTTATCGCATAAATGAATGGAACAAACGGAAATATCGTGTTCACTCCAATGAGTCGCAAGAAAATGATATTCCTCGCAATTTATATTGGCAGAATGAAGTTCCTGTTTACGACGCTGATAAGATAAACACCATCAGTGCAGATTTCTTAATTGATACAGTTGTCACACATACCGCGCCATCACATTGTGAGCTCTTCTTAAAAAGCAACCTCAATCAATGGGCAGAGAACGATCCATTACTTCTTGAGGATGTACAACTTGAAAGAGAAGTAATGGATATGCTTCTTAACCATCTCAAAACCAACAACCACTCGGTGAGCCATTGGTATTATGGTCATTTTCACCAAAGTTGGCATTCCGCTATTGACGGAATACTATATCAGATGCTCGACATTATGGAGTTCAGCCAAGTTTATTGATTTATACCATTTCGGGTATAATATTGAAATAAAAAGCGGAATTATACCCGATAGGATATAATGGTCTCCCCCGAATAGAAGTGTACCATTTATGGCATACAAACACTTTTTCAAACGAATAATACGGTTTCGCTACACTTTTTCAAACGAATCAAGTCCCCCAAAATAATCAGAACGCAAAAATCCCACCGCAAACCGCAGAAATTCCAAGAAAAGCATTATCTTTGTATTCAACAAGCGTTCTGTAACATCCATACGGAAAAGCCCTATCATTCAACACGTTGAAACTGATAACGGACATTCTACAAAAGGACTGAAAAGAGGCGGTACAACACGTATATGCAAAGCTATGAAATACAATGATTTGCATTTGTCCCTACATTCTGTGTACTTGTTAAAACGGAGGTTGTACCGATTAAAATGAATAGTCACTGATAATCAGTGAGGTAAATATGCTGCATCGTATTTGAATCAGAACCTAAATATTTTAGAAAGACGAAGAGCGTCACTTCAAAAATTCGGAACCAGTCGCATTCATCGAGAAAAATTCTCATTTAGAGAAAATGGGAGCAAATTACATGCTGATAAATTTGATACTGAGATTTTCTATGCTCTCATTCAGATGGGATTGGCAGAAAGGATAGACGATTATTGGTATAATGTAGAAAAGAAAACAGCTGATGAACTTATGACTTTTTTGACTTCAGTAGTTGCCAACAAAATAGATTACCAACCAGCTACAGATAAAATAGACATTAGTTTTTCTACAACATATATACGGAACCAAGATATTGAATTACGAACAAGACAATATAAAAGAGATTTGATACTTAAGAATCTGATACCATATTCTAAACAGATAGATTTGACCAATCTTAGACGATTTAAAGATAAACATCATGAGCTACTAAATGCGTTTAGTAACAAAGTAGAACTATTAGCTCTAAATCCAACAATTACTCCAGAATCGCCACTGTTCACAAGAACTCTTGAGGATATGAAAATGGCTAAAGAAGAACTATCCGCAAGGATGAATGAAAGCCATATAGGTGATATTGTTTTTGGAACAATATGTGGGACTATCTCGGCAGGAATAGGATTATTAGCCACTCCTGTTTTAGGTGCGATTCCCGGTTTCCTAAACGCGATTCATTCAGCATGTAGAATTGAAAGACCTGAAAATGTAATAGATCAAACAGGGTTAAAATATCTGGCTTTAGTTGATAAAAGATTGAAAAGATAATCTCGATAAGTTTATTCGCCGTCAATTTTATAATCTCTAAAGTATTTAAAGAATATTTTCAGACACAAAGTATTGCCTGAAAATTTAGAGAGGTTTTGTTGTTGGTTTGTTGTTCGGAGTGGCATATTTAATGTTTAAGTTGTGGTTTTTACAGCGATATAATCTTCAATTTTCAAATCTTGCGTCAGCAAATAAATACGCTACATATATAGCAGATTACGCTTAAAAAAAACGCTACCAGAAATTTTCTGGTAGCGTTTTTTATTAGATTGAAAAATTAGAATTTATGAGTATTTAAGTGTTTGTCGACAAGGAGGCCATCTTGGAGTTTTAGGTCAAACTTCAAGTTGTTTCTAGCCTTGAATTTCAAGATGAACAGCTCCTCATTGCCTTCAAGCGTCTTTTTTTCTCCGATGTTTACAAAAGTCGGGTATAAAGCCTTCGTGCCATTGGTGTGTAGACGGTCATTCGTTAGGTTCTCCATGGCATTCATGTGCAAAGGTTCTACGCCGATAAATTCGTAATCCTGCTGGTTATAGGGGAGAGAAAAGCTGAGTGCATTGACTGAGCGGAGTTTATTGCCTTTTACCCGTACCTCAATAATTTCGTTGCGGCTATAGTTTTGTTTTGGAGTGGAAAGTTGAAGCGTTCCTTCTACCCGTGGCGCTTTTTCTTTCTTCACACCGCCACGGAGTTGGGTGGCTACGACTGAAATATCGTAGGCATCGATCAGTCCGTTTCTGTTCACATCGCCATTGCTTACATATCCTTCAAACTCCGCGTCTCCTTGTCTCAGTCCCGTGTAGTTCATGTAGGATGTGAAGTCGTTCATATCAATCAAACGGTCATTGTTGATATCTCCCGGACGGTAGCTTTCTGTTCCAGGCACTTTAAATACATACAGCTCCCTACCGGAACCGTAGTTTCCTACGCCTTTCGTTACGTTTATTTTTACATAACGGGCTGTTGGCTGACCAGGGAAATCGAATACTTTTACTTCTCCGTTTCTTTCCCATTCAAAACTGCCTGCTTCGGTCCAGTTCTCTTTGTCCATACTGTAATAAACGCTACCTTTCAGTATCACTCCATTACCACCATCGGTGCGGGGCAGGTAGTGGAATTTATCCAATTGATTTATGGTGCGTAAATCCATCACCAAATCAAATGGGATCGCGTTTGCGCCCCATTGGGTATGCCACATACTGCTTTCGTCATAGTCGAACAAATTGGCAACTTCTTGTCCTCCTTGATCCGCTGCTGTTATTTCAGCTAGGATTTCCGGAAGGGCAAACTCCAATGGATTCGCTTTCGTTGTGGCCTTAAACTCTGCCCAGTCAGAATGTCCGTCTTTATTTACTGCACGGATTTTAAAAGAATAAGGAGTCTCTGCTGTTAAATCCTCAAATAGTAACTCCGTATCCTTGATCGTGGTATACAACATGCCGTTAAATACAATTTCGTAGAAATCGGCATTGGCTATTTTCTCCCAGGTGGGGCGGAGGGTATAGGCTTGGGTATTTTCTTCGGTAATTAAAGCTTTCGGAGCGGTTAAGCTGCCGGAAGTTTGACGATACTTGTCTGCTGGGGCAAAACGGAAACCTTCTATGTTGAGGACAACCGGATTGACTGTAATATCTGTAGCGGCTAATTTAACAAGCAGTTGCGGATTTTTAGTAATGGTCTGTTTCGAAAATGCGCTGCCTGCCGTAGCAAATTTATTCAAATTGGGGGCACTGTCGTAGAAATAGACATTTTCTCCTTTTTCAAAAGCTTCTTTTGTCGCAGCTTCGGTTAATTTGACTTTAGTATCCCCGATTTTAGCCGTCAGTTTTTTGGGCTTTTCTGTTATATTTATTCTGAATTCCGTGGTTTTATTTTTAACAAACCCCTGAAAATCGCCTTGTGAAGGATGTATGGTAAGGATGGCTGTATTCTTATCGTTCACTTGGGATTCGATGAGAGTTGTAGCTCCTTCTCCTTGGCGGTAGGCTTCTGAGACGCCGTCATCGTCATATTCTGTAAAGGTCGTATACCGATAAGGATAGACCTCATAAATCCGGGTGTTGTTATTGATTTCCGAAACATTATTATTCGGGTTCGTCATGGGAATAATGGCTCCGTTTTTCACGAATACGGGCAATTTCCAGAGAGGACTTGCGAAATTATTGATAATGCAATTGCCTTCATACACCTCGCCTGTAAAGTAATCTACCCAGCTCCCTTCCGGTAGGTAGATTCCGTTGCGGATGTCATTTCCTTCCTCATCCGATTGGGTTTCCTGATAAATAGGAGATATAATAAAATTGGGACCATACATAAATTGATACTGGGTCGCTTTTCCTAACGTATACGGATTCGGATATTCCAGGAACATGGCACGTATCATTGGCATTCCCTGTACAGATTCGTGGGCAATACTGTAAGCATAAGGCATCAGTTCCGATTTGAGTTTCAGATACCAGCGGTTGATTGACGTTGCAGGTTCGCCCAACGCATGGGGATACTTCTCGTTGGCACCCCAGCCGTCCATATTTAATTGCATGGGCGTAAATGTCTTCCATTGAAAATCCCGAATATTGATAATCGGTTTCTTTCCGCCGAAGATACCGTCCATATCGGATGTTATATTGGGCTGTCCCGATAGGCCGGAACCAATATAAGTCGGGATGTGGAAACGGATATATTCCCATACGCCTCCCGTCTGGTCGCCGGACCATACTCCTGCATAGCGTTGTGTACCGGCCCATCCGTCGAGTGAGATGATAAACGGACGGCTGTTGTTGCCATAGTAGGGCATAATATGACCTACATCGGCGACACCGTTCAGACCGAAAGAATAGCCGGCACCTACCCAGGCTACGTCTGTTTTTAATATGCGTACCCCTGCGTCTCTGACTTCTTTTACAATATCACGCTGCAATAATGCACTGATTTCTGGTTTCGGGTGCAGGTCAGACTGGGTCCATAGACCGATTTCCACGCCGTTTTCTCGGGCATAGTCCCCTAATTCTTTCAGATTTAATATATTGCTATCCAAAGTCCCTGTTTGTCCGTATCCGGCACCGTAACCGTCGTTGGGTAGCAACCAGCCCAATGGCATATCGTGATTTTTATAGCGGTCGATTACAGCACGGGCAGAGAATTGATAATTGTCTTTTTCTCCGTTCAGGGATTCTTTTATGCCGCCGTTATCCTTTTGGCTTTCTTTGTATCGTTTCCCGTCTTCAAAAAGGATGCCTTTCTCATCTTCTTTCCAGTAATCCCGGTTATAGGCATTCAGATGGCCTTGGTAGAAGCCGAATTTAGGCAACAACACGGGATGCCCGGTGAGTTGGTAAAAATCATTTAGCAGGGCAACGGCATCGGGACTGACCATAAAGAAAACATCCAGATAATCTGTGTCGTGGGAAAGCCGTACCACTCCTTTTTCTTTAGCACCGAAATCGTATTTTCCCTTTTTAAATGTATACCACATCATGCCGTAACCGTTCGTTGACCAATAGAATGGAGTAGGGGATGCTACTCCGCCGTCAGTCCAGCTATTTTGGTTTTCGATGGAGATAGCTTTCCCTTTGTGGGAGAATCTTCCGTTTTGAACCCCTCCGCCATAGAAATATTCCTGCGGATTCTCTTTCAATGTCAGTGTCACCTTTTTCTTTTCAAACAAAAGAGGTTCGCTCTCTTCAAACACGACAGAGTTGTCGGTGGCATTCATCACCTTGAATAAAGAAGTTGCTTTGTCAAATTGAATTTTTATCCGTGGCGTTGTGATGCGGATTACTCCTTTTTCGTCTGTGACATCCAGGCTTGCCAGAGGTTTTCTGGGATTTTCCACCAGAATCCTAGCCTCCGGTTCGGCTTGCGGGTTGCGGAGGATGCCACCGTTTTTATCTTGAAACAATCTGAAGATATTCTCTCCATAAAAATCGAGCGTCATCCGTTGATTGTCGGAAAATACGATTTCAATTGTGTTGGGATTGATTTTCTGTGCTTTGGTAATAGAGGGAGTTGGTTGTACAGAGGCTGTCTGCTCCCCGCTATCTGGATTGGTTTGTGATGAAAAGCAAGGAATCATCAGAAACAAAGCAGCTCCCAGCAAAGCCGCTTTTTTAAGCGTACGATTACCCATTGAGTTGTTTGTCATTTTACAATAAATTTAATTAATATGAATGAAATTATTTTTGCTTCTGACTCGGTATGACGTGTACAAATGTATCAATAATTAATTGAAATTTCGTTTCTTTATGTGATAATAATTCCCTTGTCCTTCCTGTGGAAAATCCCTCGCTGCAAATTTTGTTAAAAAATAAAATGAAATGCCGATAAACCTTTTCAGTCCGGATTTGTCAATGTGATATTGAATCAGAAATCATGTTCAGCTGAGGGGGCATTAGTGAGGAACGGGATAAAACATTTAAGAATCAGAATAGGTATAAAGTATAGACAGAAAGGGTATGAAAGTTTTTTTTATCAGTATTTTATGGGCAATCCTGCTATTGCCGGGTGAGTTATGGGCCAATATTAATGGAGTTGTTAAAGGAAAAGTTTCGGATGCCAAAACGGGTAAAGTAATGGAATTTGTGAACGTCGGTGTGCGGAAATCCGGTTCGCCAACTCCTTTGACGGGTACGGTTACGGATCAGACCGGACGCTTTCAGATTGATAATTTGGCCAAAGGCAGTTACGTTTTGGTTGTGTCTTTTATCGGATATACCTCCCTTGAAAGAGAGTTTGCCATTACGGACCAGAAAAAAGAAGTGAACTTTCCGGCTTTGTCCTTGAAAGAGGATAGCCAGATGCTGGGAGAGGTAAAGGTGACGGGGCAGCGCTCCCAGATGAAATTTGAGATTGATAAAAAAGTTTTCAATGTAGACCAGAACATTTCTTCTACCGGAGGTTCTGCCAGTGACGTTTTGAGCAACATCCCTTCCGTAGAAGTCGACAACGATGGGGAAGTCTCCTTGCGGGGAAGTTCCAGTGTAACGGTATGGATTAACGGGAAGGCTTCCGGGCTGTCTGCTGACAACCGGGCGCAGATATTGGAGCAACTGCCGGCTGAGAGCATTGAAAAAATAGAAGTAATTACCAACCCTTCGGCAAAATACAGTCCCGAAGGTACCTCCGGAATCATCAATATCGTATTGAAACAGAACCGGAAAGCCGGATATTATGGCAGCTTGCAGGCAGGAGTGGACACCCGGGGCGGATGGAATGCAAGCGGAAACATCAATTACAATACCGGGAAGGTGGATGCTTATGCCAGTTTAGGATACCGGAGAAGGGTATCGGACGGCGGAGGTATATCTAAAAGAAACAATCTGAATGAACAAGGGGAAGCAATTTCTTACCTGAATCAGCATTCTGACAACAATGGACATGGAGGACCGCTGTTTGTGCGTGCGGGATTGACCTACCACATGACAAAAAAAGACCATTTTTCTTTGGGGGCTTTCGGTATGTTTGGGGGGCACTATCAGAAAAATAAGATATTCTATGAAAGCAACGTACCGGGGTCATTTATCGAAAGTCGCCGTATTTCAGAGTCTGACAACGACATGAAGGGCGGAAACATCGAATTGGGATACAAGCATGATTTCAGTGAGAAGAGCAATCTGGATCTCTCTGTATCCTGGAATAAATGGAATATGGACGGCACGAGTACGTATGACCAATACTCCTTATTTGCGGACAGTGTGGAATCTTTTTCCTACCAGTATCAGAAAAGTGATGTCCGTTCGCACGATTGGGAAGTGCAGGCGGATTATGTTAATGAATTTACCAAAACGAGTAAATTGGAAGCTGGATACAAAGGAACCTTTTCGCGCCAGAACAGTCCGGTGGAAACCTCTTCCGGAGTGACGGCAGAAGACGCCCAACCTGATCCATTGTTATACAACCGTTTCCTATACGACCAGGATATACATGCGGCTTATGCCACCTATTCCGGACGGATTGAAAAATTCGGCTTTCAATTGGGAGTACGCGGAGAATATTCGCGGGTAAATACTAAATCGCTCGGATACGGACAACAGGAAAAAGACGAACCTTGGTATAAAGACGATTATTTCAGCTTTTTTCCTAGTGCATTCCTTTCCTACGAATTGCCTGCGGGGCATGAGATTCAGTTGAATTATACGCGCCGCATTTCCCGTCCGTGGGGGCGGCAGCTCAATCCTTTTCTGAACATAACGGATTCAACGAATATTTCTTTCGGTAATCCTTATCTTACTCCTCAGTATTCCAACTCATTGGAGTTGAATTATATTAAAAACTGGGACAATCATACCCTGTCGGTATCGTTGTATTACCGGAATACGGATGATGTCATTCAGCGCATCAGTTACATCGAAGACCAAGTGATGAAAAGTACTTTTGAAAACGTAGCTAAAACCCAGTCAGCAGGAGCGGAATTGGTTGCAAAAAACAATTTTGCCCGGATATTGGATTTGACAACAACGGTTAATCTGTATTACAGTAAACTGGATGGTTTTTCTTATATGCCGGCAGGAGCGGAGAAGCCTGTGACCGGAAAAAGCAACGAAGATTTTTCATGGAGTGCCCGCATGATTGCCAACGTGGCATTGCCAGCTTCTTTTTCTTTGCAATTGACGGGAAACTACAACTCCCGGCAGTTGATAGCCCAAGGACACCGGAATGCTAACTATTCCCTGGATGCCGGTTTACGTAAATCCTTTTTAGACAAGAAAATCAGTCTCAGTGTAAATGCAAGAGACCTCCTGAATTCCCGAAAATGGAAGACGGAGACCTCAGGGGCGGGATTTACGCAGTACGCAGAAAACTGGCGGACGGGACGTACAGTCCGGTTTACGCTGACTTACAGCTTCGGTAACATGAAAATGGGACGTAAAGGCCAGCGGCCACAACCGTCACAACAGGAAAACAGCAGACTGAATCAGATGGAAGAAGAGTTTTAAAGAGGATAAGTTATAAATATTTTATAGCTTTGAGGCCAATAAAAGGCTTCTATGGCTGATTGGTTCTTTTGTGACGCAGGATTCGGGTTTGAATTTCCATATAATCTGTGGGGAGGAATCTTGCTTGTGGTCGGGTGTATTGTCTTCTCTCTGTTCGGAAATCGACGTTGCTTGAGGAGTATGACAGGTATCGGTTTTACCTTGGTGTGGATGGCTGTATTGGCCGTATTTCTGGTGGCAGAAGGAATTGGGGGCTGGAAATTATATCATACTTGGGGGGGGATCCTGCTCTGGCTTGTATTTCTGTTTCATTTGGGACTGGTCATCCTTCGGCGCCTTCGGAAATGGAATTTGCGGAATGCTTTATTCTTTCTGAATCATACCGGGATATGGCTTGTTGTGGCAGCTACCTTCCTGGGGGCGCTGGATGTGAAAAGGGTAAAAATGCTTCTCCCTTTGGGGCAGGCTGAAAACAGGGCTCTCGATGAAAACGGATACATCCATTCTTTGTTTTTTCGTGTTTTATTACAGAAATTTCAGGTGGAGTATTTCGATGACGACCGGAGTGCGCCCAAAAACTTCCGTGCGGAACTATTGTTACAAAGTCCGAACGAAACAAAGCGGGTAGAGTTGGACGTGAACAAACCTGTCAGGTTTGAAGGATATGCTTTTTATATAGAAGGATATGACCAGCAATTGGGAAGTGCTTCGGAGTATGTGACCTTGCAATTGGTTCGGGACCCGTGGGAGCATATTGTATATTGGGGTATTCTGATGATGCTGGCGGGAAGTGTGGGGTTGATTATTTATGGACCGATAAGAAGAAAAAGGGATGAGCGTGACTTGGAATGATTTTGCGTGGTTTGGTGGCGGAGCGTTGCTCCTTTGGCTTACGGGGGCTTTGCTGGCTTATAGGTCGGCTGCTTATAAATGGGCTGTCATTGTTTCATTGGCAGGTATTTTCTTATTCGGTGGTTTTATTGTTGGTTTATGGTTTTTCCTTGAGCGTCCTCCCTTGCGTACAATGGGTGAAACCCGTTTGCTTTATTCCTGGTGTGTCGTTCTTGCCGGGCTTGGAGTATACGTGAAGTGGCGCTATGTCTGGATAATGTCTTTCAGTACGCTATTGTCCGCAGTATTTGTTGTAATAAATATTTTCAGACCTGAAATACACGATAAGACTTTGGCTCCGGCCCTGCAAAGCGTGTGGTTTGTACCGCATGTGATGGCATATATGTTTGCTTATGGGATATTAGGGTGTGCCTTTTTACTTGTTTTGTATACGATACTACGGAAAAAGATAACAGAAAAAATATGGCTTACGACTGATAATTTAGTGTATATCGGTACGGGATTTCTGACCCTTGGTATGTTGTCAGGAGCTCTATGGGCGAAGGAAGCCTGGGGACATTATTGGGGATGGGATCCGAAAGAAACTTGGGCTGCGCTTACTTGGTTCGGTTATCTTTCATACATACACCTGCGGTACAGGTATCCTCAATGGCCAGGTGTGGCGCGGGTGACAATGATCGTGGCTTTCGTATTTTTGCAGATATGCTGGTATGGCATAAACTATCTGCCCGCCGCCGCGGAGAGTTTACATACTTATCAATAAAATGACTGATTTATGGATTTTTTGTCTGAATTACATCCTTTGGAACCATTCTTTCCTTCCGGGGCAAAATTGTTGATGTTGGGGAGTTTTCCTCCGCAGAAAAATCGGTGGTCAATGGATTTTTACTATCCTAACTTGCAAAATGACATGTGGCGTATTATCGGACTTATCTTTTATGGCGATAAAGATTACTTTCTGCTGGAGACAAAAAAAGCCTTTTGTAAGGAACGCATCTGTCGTTTTCTGGAAGAAAAGGGAATTGCTCTTTCTGATGCAGCCCGTGAAATCATCCGGCAGAAAGGGAATGCTTCGGATAAATTTTTGGAAGTAGTGACACCCATTGATATACGAAAAGCCTTGCAGTGTCTTGCGGATTGCCGGGCGATTGTTACGACAGGGCAGAAAGCGACGGATACCGTGTTGGAACTTCTTCCGGTAGCAGAGCCGAAAGTGGGGGGATATTGTGAATTTGACTATTCTGGCCGCCGGATGAGGCTATACCGGATGCCTTCCTCCTCGCGGGCTTATCCGAAACCCTTGCACGAAAAGGCGGCTGTGTATGAACACATGTTCCGGGAACTGGGATTGCTTTGAAATCTCAGTTGGGTATCAGGGAAGACGGAAACCCTTATTTCGTGAAAATATATCGGTGTGTATCCGATAGTTCTGCATTGTACCGAAAACCGTCCCATTGAAATCCTTGCAGTTCTTCCGGTTTGTTGAGTCGGTTTAATAAAATATAACGGGTCATTTCTCCCCGGGCCATTTTGGCATAAGTACGGATGGTTTCGTACTTTCCGTTCCGGCGTTCTTTAAACTCAGGAGTAACAACCCGGACTTCTTTTTCCAGGCGTTTCATATCCAGAGCACCCTGTATATCTAAACTGGCTAAATTTATCAGGATGCCTCCGCTTTTTTGAATCGACTCAATCAGTGGGGCAGTAAGTTTGGGACGCCAGTATTCATATAAGTCCTTTTCCTCTATATTTTTGATTTTCAGTTTAAAGGCAAGTCGGTATGCTTGGATAAGGTCCAACGGGCGGAGCAGACCGTACAAAGTGGAGATGATACGGATGTGGCGTTGGGCGTATTGATAGTCTTCCGGTGAAAATGTTTCCGGGCGCAGATGTTTAAATACAGTTCCCGTATAGGCTAAAATTGCTGGTCGTGCGGAGGCATAGGATGAAGTGAATTGCTGGTATCTTTTGTAATTTATATCGGTCAGTTTGTTGCTGATTTGGAGGAGTATTTGTAATTGTTCCCGTGAATATTCACTGAGGTGGGAAGCAATAAAAAGGGCGTCTTCCTGAAAAAAAGGGGAAGTGCCTGCGGAATCGTTTTTCCCGGGCAGGGCATCCATCGTCTTGGCGGGAGACAACAGGATCAGCATTGTTTTATCAAATCTAAAATTTCCGTCGGATGGCAGACAATGTGATTGGCCCCGTTTGTCTCCAACTCGCTACGGGGGCGGAATCCCCAGGTTACGCCGACTGATTCGATACCGCTGTTTATTGCTGTCTGCATATCAATTTCCGAATCACCGACATAAAGGGCATACTCTTTTTCTGTTTCTGTGATTTCTAAAATTTCATTGACGATGGCCGGATGAGGTTTAGTCGGACGGTCTTGCCGTTGTCCTAAAACTACGTCAAATGTCCCGTTTTCAAAATAAAAATGAATCAGCTCGCGGGTTGCTTCATGAAACTTATTGGAAGCTACAGCCAACATAATGCCTTCGTGATGCAAGGTATTCAACAAATCGCATATCCCCGGATAGGGGTGGGTTAATTCCGTTTTATGCGCTTGATAATAGGAAATAAATTCGGCTCTTACTTGTGTGATTTTTTCCTCATACCTGGCATCGGGAGGCAAAGCCCTTTCGATCAGTTTGGTGATGCCGTCTCCGGTAAAATAGCGGTAGGCTTCGTAGTCGTGCTCTTTGTATCCGAAATGTTTTAATGCGTGGTTCGTGCTGGCGGCCAAATCCCCCAAAGTGTCCAATAGGGTTCCGTCCAGGTCAAATATGACTAACTTTTTCATCCTGCTGATTTTTTGCAAAGATAGTGCAAGCCGGTTGTAAAACCAACTTTATCCTATCCGTTGATGATTTTATACGTTCTTCCTGCCGAAAAGGTCGGAAAAATAAAAGGATTTGATATTTTATTTATGAAAACTTTGTTTTTTCACAAAACTCCTCTATCTTTGCAGCGCAAAAAGCAAAAAACGTTCTTTAGATACCGGGGAGATACCAAAGCGGCCAACTGGGGCAGACTGTAACTCTGCTGACTTATGTCTTCGTAGGTTCGAATCCTGCTCTCCCCACAATTTCTGCGGAAATAGCTCAGTCGATAGAGCACTAGCCTTCCAAGCTGGGGGTCGCGGGTTTGAGTCCCGTTTTCCGCTCTCTGAATGAGGTAGTTACAAAATGACTACCTCTTTTCTTTTCTCTATTTTCATGCTAAAATACTGATTGTGAGATGCTTCTGGTTTTATTCCTGCTCCGATGGGGAAACAGGAACACACAGAATACACCTCAAAAGAGGGCATAAATGGGAATATTTTAGCTTATTTCTTGTGGAAGCAGGATTGGAAATGGATTAACATAATCATTTCCACAAGAATCTCTGTAACCTATTTTTCCACCGGTGTATTACAACACTTCAAAAATGATTAAAGTATAAAGAAGGGGACAGGCCTAAAATAGCCTCTCCCCGCAACTTTAGGGCTGTACAATTGTTTTTACAAACTCTCTTCCGTTTTTGATGGGGGCTTTGATTAACTCCGGTAGGTTGAAAGTATAGGTAAACGTGTCATAAAAACGGGGATCTTTTTGCGGTAACAAAAAAGGCTTGCCTGCTTCTCCCGTTTCCGGGTCAAATGCTGCAAAATAGGGACGTGCCCACAAGCCGTCCAGGCGTTTGCTGCTGAACACAAACCAGTGTCCCGTAGAAGACCAGGTGTGAAAACTCTCTACATTTTCGCTGTTTACTTCATTGATATTTCTTACCTTTTCGTTGGTTAGATTAAGCAAATACAAATCGCTTTCCGGATGCCAGATAGAAAAATTCCCGTAATCGGATTGGGTAAACATCAACCATTCACCATTGGGGGAAACCCTGGGAAAAGAAACGGAATGTCCGGAAGCGGAGGCTTGGTATACACACTCCAGCGTGTGCAGTTTTTGGTTTTCCGCATCAAACTGAACCCGGCAAAGATCATAGCGGAGACTGTCGAGCGGCATCCCTTGCCGGTAACCTTGTGCCCGGCAGAAATAGAGTGTTTTGCCGTCGGGTGACCAGGTAGGGAAAGTTTCCATGTACTGGTTTCCGCACACCAATGAATCCGTATACGTCTGATGTTTTTCCACATCATAAATGACCAAGTCGGCTCCTAAGTCCGCTACTTCTATCGGTTTTTGTCCCGAAGCGTGGAAAAACTGTTGTATCTCATTGGCGGAAAAAGCGATATATCTGCCGGAAGGATGCCATGCCGGATAGGTTGCGCCATATTTGTGTCCTGGGAGATTCGGGTTTACCTTTTTCACCTGCCCCTCTCGATAAATCAACGTTCCTCCCTGCTTCCCTCTCACATGCATCATCATTTTGTCCGGCGAATTTTGATGGAACGTATGGCAATTGATACATTGTTTTCCGAAGTCTCTGTTTTCCGCCACAGGTGTTTGCTTATAGTTGGTCAGATTCCGCTGGTAAATCCCCATTTCATTCCATAGTTCGTAACCGGGGTAAAGGAGCCGATATACCAGATAGGGATCAATAGGGTGTATTGATATTTTATTTTCAATTGCCGCATACTCTGTCCATTCATTGTTTTTATCCAAACTAATCCGGAAATAAATCTCTTTCCCGGCGGCTTTTTTCATCAGGGTTCTCCATTTCTTTTCCGGAATCCTTACCAACGGTTCTGTATGGTGGATCAGAATTTCTCCAGGCTCATCTTTTATCCCTATTTCCGTCTGATATGCGTCTGCTTCTTCCCGGATAATGAAATTAGGCGGGGCAATGTTTGGGGGAAAAGTTACAGCACTGTAATCCGGATAAATCGCCGGCGTTGTTTGCAGGCGCTTGTCCGAGTGGTGATACGATGTACAGCCATACATATAAAAAAACAGCATACAGGCAATCAGGTGGCGTATATTCATTTCATTTCTTTTTATCGGGTAATAACTTTATTGCCATACGGGCTTATATAATTGAGATAAAACCAATAAGTTTTACCGAATTCCGCTTGCAAAGCTTGCATTTTTTTATTTTTTGCCAATTCATAATAACGTTTAAAACGGCGTTCTGTTTCGGGGCGGACCGTAAAACCGGTCCGGGCAAACTCTTCTTCACTTACTCCCAGCTTATAAATATACAAAGCCTCTTCATAAGTTTGAGGGAGGGGCGTCGGAGCCAAATGCCGGAATTTTTGCAGGTTTTCCACAAAACGGGGAATATGGTTACTCAGCAGCAATTGGCTCATCAGGTATTCAAAAGCCATTCGGTGGGTGGTATCCTGTTGGCACAGGTACTCCAATTCGGGACCGATATTCAATACATTTGCAAAGCGTGCCGGTTCTTCCTGTACTTTACTCAATGCATTCTTCATACCGGGCAGTTGCTTGTCATTCAGTCGTTTCTCGAGTTCCAGAGCCTCCTTGCGATAGAAAAGCGATTGCTTTAGTTTATTGATAAAACGCTGGGCCACTAAAGGACGGCTGTTCAAAATATTGTAGCGGGCAAGATTGAGCAAATGAGGGGCGGTTTCTCCCCACACTACCATCGCTTCAAACTCCCAGCGTTGCGCTTCATTGATGTAGCCCAATTCCTCATACAGAAAATGACCGTATTCACTCTCCCGGCTATCGCTATTCCACGGAAAATAGAGACTCTTAACCCCCATCACCTGCGGAAAATCGAGTAACCGATAGGGGAGTTGCCCTGTGTGATACAGGGCCAGATGGTAAAAATAGGCAATCAGTTGGTTGGTGCGTCCGCTTCTCCAATAATGGGAGGTATACGTCAGCACCTTTTCCCACTCTTTGGATTTGACATATTCTTCTGCTTTCAGCATAATACGTTCGCTTCGTTTATAATGCCGGACAAAGTAGCGGTAGCCGAACCCGGCATATCCTGCCAGGATGAGCAGGGTCAAACAGATACGTACGGATTGACGGATTGTATAATTGATTTTAAAAAGTGGAAAAACTTTCCAGCACCGTTGTATAAGCAAAAGTACGAAATACAACAACATTAGAGTTAGAAAGCAACCTGTTACAAGTGTCAGAGCCCGGTCGGCAGACATCGTATAGAAAAACAATCCCAACGAGGGGAGCATGGAAAGTTGTAATAGGTCGTTTCCTCCGGAAATTTTCCGGATAATCTGATGACTTAGCAGATACACTGATGCGATGATAAGAGCCAGCAGGCCGCTGCCCAATGCCGGAATATGGAAGAATTGGATGACAAAAGCGGTCAGATAGCTGAGCAGGCCCTCCGAAGCAACACATTGCCGGAAATAATCGCAGGAAAAAAGAAAAAGATGATGCTGTTCATGATAAAAAAGTACATGGGAGAGTACCCCGTAATAACAGAAGAAGTACAGCACAAACAAAAAACCGAAAATGATGTAATGCAACCGTTTCATAAACAGGAATTAAAAGCAAGCAGGGGGCATTTGCCATACGGCTTATGTCCCCCGCTTTTTTATAAAAGATTAACAAGTATTAGTATCCGGGGTTCTGTGTCAGATTCGGATTCAGATCCCGTTCTTTTTGCGGAACCGGATACACATAGTTGTGTGGCTTGTAACCACCGTAGTTAGGTACGGTAATTTGGTCGCCTTCATACAGGATACAAATTTTCCCGTTATCTTTTTTAGGAGCATTCGGAGAGTCGACCAATTTGTATTTTAAGCCACGGAACGGCTCGTTCAATACTTTCTCTGCAATTCCCCAGCGGCGGATATCCCATTGGCGTTTTCCGCCTTCCAGGGCAAATTCCACACGCCATTCGTTGCGGATGCGTTGACGTAAATCGTCCTGTGTAGCGCAATACGTCGGTAGGCTGGCGTCGGAATTCTGCAGGTCGGGCATACCTACACGACGACGTACCTGATTCACTGCGTCAAAGGCGTCGGCAGACAAGGCCGAAAGTTCATTCATCGCCTCGGCATAAGTCAAGAGTACTTCGGCATAGCGGATTTCCACTGCATCCTTACCCATATCCCAACCTGTAGACAGCGGATCGATAGACGGGTCGAGCCATTTTTTCTGATAGTAACCGGTAGCTGTTGCGTCATTGTGTTGGCCAATTCCGGTATTTCCACTGGAAGGAAGCGGAGCTACTTTAATGGTATCGCCATACATAACGTCTCCGTCATGCAATACAGTGACTTCCAAACGCGGGTCGCGATTTGCAAACGGATTCTTTGCGTCATAGATAGTTGATTCCTCAATCGGAGCACCGTTAATGTCTTCAAAAGCGTCTACCAGACTCTGGGTAGGATTAATACCTCCCCAACCTTTGGTGGGGAATGCTTCCCAACCGATCAGATACCAGCCGTTTTCAGAGGCTTTGAATTGTCTTACTAAAATAAACTCGTCACATCCGTCGGTTTTTTCCCAGAACAATTCTTCATATTTTCCGGTATTCTCTTTATCATACAGACTGTATACGCCCAAATCCATAACGGCCTTGGCATTGTCGGCAGCGACTTTCCAGTTGCCATAGTACAAAGCAGCGCGGGCTTTCATTGCGTAGGCAGCTCCTTTGGTAATACGACCGTAGTCGGAAGCACCCCATTGGGTCGGCAAATAGGCGATGGCTTTATCGAAATCTGCCATCATTTTGGTGTATACTTCTTCTCTTGGAGTACGGGTGATACTGGCCTGGTCTGCAAGTGTCAAAGGTTTATCAATATAAGGTACATCGCCGTATGAACGGATCAAATCAAAATAATGGAAAGCCCGGAAGAAATAGGTCTGTCCGAGTACTTTTTCTTTTTCTGCCTGGTCGTAATCCGGGATGTCGTCAATCTTGCTTAAAATCAGGTTGGTCTGACGGATAACGGTATATGATCCGCTCCATGAAAAATCCAACGGGTCATAAATTCCTTTAGAGATATTTCCGGCAGCCCACTTGATACCGTGTACGGCATTGTCGGAATTGATGTCATCGTCAACAACCCAATAGGGGAGTGAGGGATAAAGGTCGGAAACAGCCATTTCGGCATCTTTGGGCGTTTTCCAGAAACTGCCGTCCGAAAGCTCTTCCAAAGGATACAGATCCAGGTCGACACACGAGGTCAATCCTGTCAGCAATGCCGCTGTTATGATAAGTAAATATTTTTTCATATTACGTTATAAGTTAAAAGATTTAGAATGAAACTTTTAATCCGATGGAAACTTTCTTCACATTGGAGTAGAATGCTCCGCGGGTATCGGAAGGTGATTCCGGATCCAATCCCTCCAGACCGGAGAAGGTCAGCAAGTTCTCGCCGGCAACATACAGTTTTGCTTTTTCAATACCGGCTTTCGATAACCATCTTTTCGGTAAATTATATCCCAGTGAAATATTTTTCAAACGCACGTATGAAGCGTCTTCCAACCAGAAAGAAGAAGTCGTGAAGTTGGTCTGGTCACCTCTGGTCAAACGGGGATAGCTGGCATTGTGGTGAGTCGGAGTCCAGCGCTCCAAATGCCGTTTCAATACCTTACCGCCGTTAAAGAATGCATAAGAAGCCTCTCCGGTATAATAAGCGTCTACGTCAAAAGCTCCCTGCCACAACATGGAGAAATCGAAATCCTTGTAGAACACTGCAACATTCAGACCTCCCGTCCAGCTTGGGAAATTCTTACCGATAACCGTCCGGTCTTCTGCATCGATTTTCCCGTTATTGTCTATGTCCACATACTTGATGTCTCCCAACTGTTCCTTTCCGGTACGTTTCGGAAGTTTTGCCAGTTCTTCGGGGGTATTGAAATAGCCGTTTGCTTTGTAACCGTAGAATGAACCGATGGGATGACCTTCCAGACGCCAGTATTTGGCATTATCGGGATCCACACCTTCGGTGCCTTCCATATTGGTAATCTCATTTTTCAGGTAAGACACATTGAAATTAACGGCATAACTGAAATCACTGTTAATGCGTTTGTTGTGGGAAATGTTCAGGTCGAATCCGGTATTTTCCACATTACCTGCATTCTGAGCTGGAGCGCTCATACCGATTACCCCCTGGATAGGCAGGTAAAGCAACATGTCGTTCGTTTTCTTTTTATATACAGAAAGTTCGAAACCAAGCATATTGTTCAGGAATCCGGCTTCGATACCCAACTCGTAATTGGTTACGGTAGCCCATTGCAATTCGTTATTTACATAGCGTGATTCGTAAGCAGTGGAATAGAGTTGGTGTCCGAACATAGTACTTCCGTAGGCATAAGTGGCTACAGCCGGATAAATGTCATCATCCTTTAACTCCTCATTACCGGTTTTACCCCAGCCCAGACGCAATTTCAAATTGCTTAGCCACTCTGCATTGTCTTTGATGAATGCTTCTTCCGAAATTCTCCATCCTGCGGAGAATGCGGGGAAATAGCCCCAACGGTTGTCTTTCGGGAAGCGTGAGGAAGCATCGGCACGCAGATTGGCTTCAAAAAGGTATTTGTTGTTGTAATCGTATTGGATACGGCCAAAATAGGAGAGACGTGCCGTTTCGTATCCGCCGTCGCTGTTTTTCTGAGAGGAAGCATCCAATGTATTCAATGATTCGGTCAATTCGTCATTACCGCCTCCTTTACGTGAAGTTGTCGTATAACGGTAGGTATGTTTTACTTGCTCCGCTCCGGCTAACACACCAAAAGAGTGGTTATTGATGGATTTGTTGTAATTAATCAACAATTGGCTGGTATACCAGTTCCAATTATAGTGGTTGTGTGCCCCTTCGCGGTCGCCGGAGTCGAATGTGCCGTAACTGAAGTGTTTTTTAAACGTCCGGTAATCGCGGTAATCGTGTCTCAATGAATACACACCCTTGATGCTCAATCCTTCAAGAGGAGTAACATTCAGGTAAGCCGTTGCATTCAACTGCTGGTCCATTTGACGAAATTCACCGCTTCTTCCTTGCTGTGCCACAGGGTTTTGCATACCGTTGTAATGGTATGCACCGTTTTCGTCATAAATCGGAGCTGTAGGAGCAATACGGTTTACATACTGCATCAAAGAGCCGAATCCTTCGTATTCGTCGCTGTTTATACCGCGGTAAGCGGAAGCGTTGACACCTAAATTCACCCATTGGGCTACCTTAGAGTCAATGTTGACACGTCCGTTGTAACGTTCGTATTGTTTCTCCTGTGACAAACCGTCCTGGTACAAGTAAGCCAACGATGCCATGTATGTCGTATTTTCTGAACCACCGGAAATAGACAAACTGTGTTGGGTTTCAATGGCGTGTTTTTTAAACACTTCGTTATACCAGTCCGTATTGGGGTGACCGATGGGGTCTTTCCCGTTGCGGTAAAGCTCAATGTCTTCAGCTGTGTAAGGCAGAGGAGCATTGGGGTCTTCATTCAGAGTGGCTTCGTTAAACAAAGTAGCATAATCGGCAGCACCCAGGAATTTTAATTTAGCGGTAGGGCTTGCCCAAGTCACCGTACCGGAATAATTCACCCGTGCTTTTTGTCCTTTTTTACCTTTTTTGGTAGTAATCAGGATAACGCCGTTGGCAGCCTGCACACCGTAGATAGCGGAAGAAGCCGCATCTTTCAGGACGGAAATGGATTCGATATCCTGCGGGTCGATGTTGTTCATACTGCCCGGGATACCGTCAACGATTACCAGAGGGCTGGCAGCGTTGATGGAGTTTTTACCGCGGATGGTGATTGAACCCGTCTGTGCACCCGGAGCTCCGGAAGTCTGGATAACCGTCACACCGGGCATACTTCCAGCCATGGCTGCTGATACACTGGCAACCGAACGGGATTCCAATGCTTCCGAATTGATAGAAGCAACAGAACCTGTCAGGTTCGCTTTTTTCTGTACGCCGTATCCCACTACGATAACTTCGTCCAACGTTTGGGAATCTTCTTTCAACATAATGGTTAACGGAGTACCTGTCCATTTTACCTCCTGGGTCTGGTAACCCATGAAAGAAATAACGAGCGTACTTCCTACCGGAATGTTGTTGATGGTGAAATCACCGTCGATACCGGTAGTCGTACCGATAGGCATAGCGGATGAACCGCTTTCATCTTTCACTATCACAGAAGCACCGGGAAGTGTTTCTCCTTTGGCGTCTTTTACGACACCGGTACATGTTCCTGTCTGTTGTTCAGTAGATGTACTTACCGTTTTCCTTTCTGCCTGTGCATAGTTCCCTACACAAAGGAAAACAGAAAGAAATAGCATTCCTGCTAACTTTAAGTGTTTTGTCATAATAAAATGTTTAAAATTAAGAAGTGTATTTGGTTCATATTAAATTTTTCTTCACAATAAAGGATGCAAGTTCGTTTCGCTAACGATTCCGTACCTTTTTTACTTTCATTTCACATCATTTACACCGTTTTAGAATATGCCTGGTAAGCGAGTTGAGTTTGTTATAACCTCCTTGTAAATAAGAGTTTATAAATCAAATCCGCACACAAAAACACTTTTTTTGTATAAAAAAAACTTACCTCTCTAAGACGACTACAATAATAATACGAAACCGAGAAATAACCAAAAGAAATAGTTAATTTTTATCAACACTCTACAAATAAGGTTTAAAAACAGAAGTGGGTATCAGATTATTTGAAGTAAGAGATAAATAATATCTGTTAATGTTAAAGACGAATACATGCTTACCAGGCATGTACCCTTTTTCGGGTAAATCAATCCATAGGAAAGACAGGAATTTGGCAATAAGCAGGCAGGGGATTCCCTGTCTTTTCTTTGCTTTATTTTTTGATTTTCTTTGGAATGTATTCGGAGTATATTTGGTTATGGACGATTTTATTCAGAAGGTACTCCGAAGTTGCTCCGAAGTTGCTCCGAACTTGATATAGGGAAACCCCTGGGAATCAAGAGGGAAGAGATTACAAAAATTATCCCTTGGAACAGACAGGGAAATTTCTGCCATTCCAAGGGATAACTTTTTGGTTTCCAGTGGAAACCGAAGGATTATTCGTAAGTCAGCGTCGCTTTGCTTGCCGCTTCATTGTTGTTTTTTACCGGCACGAGGGTAAAGCCCCAGGTGTAGTTTTGGTTGGCCGGAATAGAGTATGCTTTCTCCGGTCTGGAACCCCAACTGTCGTAACCGGCTACGCCTTGTTGTTTCATATCGACACACACTTCCACAAAATTACGCGGGCTGATGTCATTGACATGGTGCATTCTTCTGAGGCGGTTTTTAGCCTTCTCCGGATTACGTTCCGCAATCTCTTTTTCTGTGAAATTGCTCCATTGGTAATCGTGTTTAACGGCCTCTTCCGAGTCAAAATCTTCAATGGAATTACGCAAAGCATTGAATCCCATCCTCTCGTTTGCCCGGATTAACAGACCCTTCCCGTTCTTGCCTGTCAGAGTCACCCACCGGGTATCTGTATGATGTCCGTTTTCCTGGGGACGTACATACGGATAGTACATTTTTTCTGCGGTAGTCGTGTACAATCCTACAATCGTACCAGCCTGACGGTCGAGGTAATTCTCTTCCGGTCCGCGTCCGAAATACTGCACTTGCTGCATGTCAGCTGGCAAGCGGAAACGTACACCGATGCGCGGTACTTCCAGTTTGGCGGCAGCTTCCCGTGCAGCTTGCGATTTCGGGCTGAAAGTAGCTGATTTGGTGGCTTCTGAAATCTCGTCCGGAGTGGCTTCCATTGATACGGACGTAAAGTGGGCATTCACGTTTACAACACCTGTCGGGTAAATTTTATAAGTGACCATATACAGATTACCTGCCGCTAACAGATAGTTGGCATGGATTACAGCCGTCTGGCCTTCTTTTTCAATAGTGGCTTCCACTACGTTGAAGTCTTTGCTGGACTGTTTCCATACTTGCAGGCGCGTAGGCGCGCCGTTACCATAGTCATTGTCGCTCGGTGCACGCCAGAAATTCGGCTGGATACCGAAACCGTCTTGGAAATACTCAATACCGTCTACCTTGTAAGAGGTAACGATGCCCGTTTTTTTGTCGAAAACAAAAGAGACTTTCGATGAAGAAGCGGTCAGCAGATTATTCCGGTCGCTGATTTTCAACTGCGGCCCTTGTGCCGTGTATTTCTTCACCGGAGCTTTTATCGGCAATTTAAATTGGTCGTGTGCGATAAGATAATTTGCCGGCACCAGAGGTTCTGCGGTCTTGGTATACACTTCAAAATCGACGAAATATTCCGTTCCCGCTTTGGGCTGGAGTGCTGCCATCGGAATTGTTACGATTTCGGATGCCTGCGGAGCCAGATTTAAATTCAGTACTTTTTCGCTGACTTTTTTATTGTTGGCTTTAATGATGTATTTCACTAAATATTTTGACAGGTTGGTGAAATAAAAACGGTTGGTGATTTTGATTTTGCCTTCTGCCAGATTTTCAGCTTCGAAACCTACATTCTGATGGGCGTATTTCACTTCTGCAATGGCCGGGTGCGGATTGCGGTCTGGATTGATAATACCGTTACAAAGGAAGTTTCCGTCACTGGGGGCATTTACTCCGAAATCCCCGCCGTATGCCCAGTAACCGCCGTCTTTGTCTACCCACAAGCCCTGGTCTACCCAGTCCCAGATATAACCGCCCTGGAGGTTCGGGTATTTGTAAATGGCTTTCCATTGATCCCAGAGGTTGCCTGAAGAGTTTCCCATAGCATGGGAATATTCGGAAGGCACTACCGGACGGTCGCTGCCGTTGCGGCCCACTTCTTCCAACCAGGCGGCATCCGGATATTGGGGTACATACATGTCGGAATTCCATTCCCATTGTGCGCGTTCGTAACATACCGGACGGTTCATGTTGCCGTTTTCGCGGTTCTTGATCCAGAGATATGTCTGATAGAAATTGTATCCGTTCCCGGCTTCATTTCCTAAAGACCAGATGGTTACGGACGGATGGTTTTTGTTTCTTTCATACATGTTGATTGTACGGTCCATGTGAGGTTTCAGCCATTCCGGATTATTTCCCAGCGTACCGCCTTTGCGCAGGTTGTAGTACATGCCGTGCGATTCGATATTGGCTTCGTCATAGACATAGATACCGTATTGGTCGCACAATTCGTAAAAGCGACGGCTTTGCGGATAGTGGCACAGACGTACGGAATTGATATTGTTGCGTTTCATCAGTTCGAAGTCTTTGCGCATCAGTTCTTCCGGCACATAGTGACCGGTTTCCGGATTGTGTTCGTGGATGTTTACTCCTTTCAGTTTGAGGGGTTGTCCGTTAATCATCAATACGGTATAAGGACGGTCGTGGATGTCTTTTTCGGCAATTTGTTTGATTTCTACTCGGCGGAAACCTACGCGTGCTGGAACAATTTCCGTTGTCTGCCCGTCTTTTTCTACCGTCATGACCAAACGGTAGAGATTGGGGGCTTCGGAGGTCCAGGTTGCTGCGTTGTTAACGGTGTAATCAAAATCAACGGTTCCGACACTTTCAGGGGCCAATGTCAGCTCTTTGCGGGCCGTGGCTACTGTTTTGTTTTTGCTGTCAAGCAGACTGTAACCGACGGTTACTTTTTCTGCTTTATCAGAGGTGTTTTTGATATCCATACCCAATTTGAAAATACCGTTTTTATAGGTATCGTCGAGAGTAGATACAACGCGATAGTCTTTTAATGCCGTTTTGGGCTGAGACCACAGGTACACATCGCGTTCGATACCGCTGATACGCCAAAAATCCTGGCATTCCAAATAAGAGCCGGTACTCCATCTGAAAATCTTTAAGGTCAGTACGTTTTTTCCTGGCTTTACATAGGGATTGATCCGGAACTCGGCGGTGTTCTTGGAATCTTCGCTGTAGCCAACTTCTTGTCCGTTGATGTAGACGTATACGCCTGATTTGGCTCCGTCGATGTTCAGGTAAATATCCCGGTCCATCCACTCTGCCGGTATATCGATGTCCCGGCGGTAAACACCGACCGGATTTTCTTCCGGAAGAGTCGGTGGTTGCGGATTGCGGGGCTTGAATTCATAACCGTGGTTGGTGTAGATAGCCACTCCGTAACCCTGGGGTTCCCAGTTGCCCGGCACCTGTATGTCTTTCCAGTCTGCCGTGGAAAGGGAAGGGTCGGTGATGTTGGCGGGCAGCTTTTTGTACCCGTCCACAAAATAGAATTTCCAGGTTCCGTTCAGCAACGAGTAAAATTTGCTGTTTTCATATTTGAAACTTAGCGCCTGTTCTAAATTGTCATAAGTCATAAAGGAAGAGCGGGGATATTCTTTATTCACCGCGACTACCTGCACATCCTGCCAGTAGGGCTTTGTTTGTGCCATCGTTTGCAGGATGCAGAATCCGCAAAACAGAAGGAGAAAAAGTTTTTTCATGAAATAGGATTTTATTTAGTTAAAAATATTGCGTAAGATGCGCCAAAGATAATAAAATTTTTAAGAAAGGCTCCTTGTATTTATTTTTCATGCTTGCTTTTGAATTTTTAAGCGTGGGGTTTTCGGCTGTCGGAATGCCGCTTTTTATTACCTTTGCAGCACATTAAAACAGGAGAGGGTATGGCTGACAAGGAACAGAAATTGTTCATGCGGGAGTTTTTCCGGAAGGCGGGCAAAGCGATTTACGATTACGGGCTGATAGAAAGCGGCGATAAGATTTTGGTTGGCGTATCGGGAGGCAAGGATTCATTGGCTTTGTTAGAAGTGCTGGCGTTGCGTTCCCGGGATAAGAAGCACAATTATAAAGTGGTGGCAGCCCATATTGCCGTACAGGATGTGGCTTATGAAGTGGATGAAGCCTATGTCCGGCAGTTGTGCGGGCAGTTGGGGGTGGAATTTGTGCATCGCACTATCGATGCGGGGGTGAGGGAAGGTTCCGGCAAACCGGCTTGTTTTGTCTGCTCCTGGAACCGGCGGAAGACTTTGTTCGAGATAGCCAAAGAGCTGGGATGCAATAAACTTGCGTTGGGACATCATCGCGATGATGCGGTAGAAAGCCTTCTGATGAGTATGATGTTTAACGGTACGATGGCCAGTATGCCGCCCCGGTTGGAAATGTTCGGGGGGACGTTTACTTTGATTCGTCCGTTTATCTACCTGAGTAATGAAGATACATCCCGTTATGCCGCTTACAGGGGATTCCGGCAACAGAAAAAACAATGCCCGTACGAGCGGGCAACCAACCGGGATGCTGTGGCACGGATAATCCGGGAAATGGAGGCGCTTTCTCCGCATGTCAGAAATAATCTTTTTGCGGCCATGACAAATATTCAAAAAGAATATTTGCCGTAACCGTATGGGAGTGCGGGGGTTGTACTCCGGTAAGATTTTATCTTTCTACAACGTTTGAATAATTTCCACGGAAAAGTTTTTTATTTCAGGAAAAGGTTTTACCTTTGTCCTCGGAGGTGAGGATTCCGAAATCATAAATGGAATTCTTTATTTAAATAAAAGGCACTTATTGGAGGATAAGTGTCGTTTATTTTTTTGTGTATTAACTGAGCTTAAATTATATGTTATGAGTGGAAAAGTATCCTATGTAACCAAAGAAGGTCTGAAGAAATTGCAGGATGAACTGGAGAGATTACAGAATGTCGAAAGACCTAAAATTTCCAAAGCTATCGGTGAAGCGATAGAAAAAGGAGATATTTCCGAAAATGCGGAATATGATGCGGCAAAAGATGCGCAGGGATTGCTTGAAGCAAAGATTGCTCAATTGCAGGATACCATAGCTACTTGCCGGGTGATTGACGAATCCCAGTTGGATACGTCCAAAGTGCAGATGTTGAACAAGGTGACTATCCGTAATACGAAAAACGGTGCAACCATGACCTATACTTTGGTATCGGAGACGGAAGCCGATTTTAAAGCGGGCAAACTCTCCATTCATACCCCGATAGCTCAGGCGTTGGTAGGGAAGAAGTTGGGAGATGTTGTGAAAGTGAAGGTGCCTGCCGGAGAGATGGAGTTTGAAATTATGGATATCAGCTTATAATACGACACACGATGGCATCTGTTTTTTCAAAGATAATCCGGGGGGAAATCCCTTCTTATAAAGTAGCGGAAGACGATAAATATTATGCTTTTCTGGACATTGCTCCTTTGCAGAAAGGACATACCCTGGTGGTACCGAAACGGGAAGAAGATTATCTTTTCGATTTGAGCGACGAGGAGCTTGCCGGATTGATGGTGTTTGCAAAAAAGGTAGCAAAAGCCATCGGGAAAACCATTCCCTGCGAAAGGGTGGGGGTGGCCGTTATCGGGTTGGATGTGCCGCATGCTCATGTGCATCTTGTGCCGTTGAACGGAGGCGAGGACCTGAATTTTTCTAATCCGAAAAAAGAGTTTTCGAAAGAAGAAATGCAGGATTGTGCCAGACAGATAGCAGCCAACATCTAAGATATACCGGAACAGGATAAATAGAAAAAATGGGATTCGGAGACGGGTCTCATTTTTTTGTCTGGTGCTATGAACCGGGAGGGGAATGCATGGTTTTTATTGGAAATACATTATTTTTACGGAAAATTAAACACAACGGGAATAAATTAAACGGGAGATGAAAAAATATAAAAATTTGGTTTGGGATTGGAACGGTACGTTGTTGGATGACATCACGGCAGGGGTGGAAACATTAAATGACATGCTGGAGAAGAGAGGATTGCAAAAACTTTCTGTGGAAGAATACAAGGATGTTTTCGGTTTTCCGGTAGTTGATTTCTATAAAAAAGTAGGATTTGACATGGAAAAAGAGAGTCTGCATGAGATTTCGGTTGATTTTGTGGAAACCTATGACCGCTTTGCCGGGAACATCACCCTGAATCAATCTGTCCCGGAGGTGTTGTGCGGTATACAGCAGGCGGGGAGGAAGCAGTATATCCTTTCGGCATTGCGGGAAGACCTGCTTAAACAGATGGTTGTTGATTTTCAAATCGACCATTATTTTGAACAGGTGTGCGGTTCCGATAACATATATGCTGCCGGAAAGATTGAAAGAGGGAAGAGAATGGTAGAAGCGTACCGCTTGTGTCCGGAAGAAACCCTTATGGTTGGCGATACGCTTCACGATGCGGAGGTAGCGTGCGCTTTGGGGTTTGACTGTGTCCTGTATGCCGGAGGACACAACAGTGTGTGGCGTCTGAAAGAGAAAGCCCCGGTTATTGAGAGAATGGAGGAATTATTAAAAAGGGAAGACCTGAGTCTGAACTGAAGAAAAAGGGCTGAATATTCTGGGTGGTCTTGTTTCCTGGATTATCGCACACGTTTTTTCTTTTCAAAAAGAAATTTTGGAAACGATATTTACGGTTAATTTTTTGGAAATCATCCTATTTTTATCTTTTTTTAACGTCCGTTTAATTGGGAAAAAAAGCTGAAAAGAAGAGGGTCCGTGTATGTTTGGATAGGTAAGTGTGAGGGTGGAGTAATATTTGCTTGAAAATCAATCTTTTTAATAGTTCCTGAAAGGAAAGGGAAGGGGTAAAAAAAGAAAAAAATTTAAGGATTCCGGTTTCCTGAAATGTGCCCAAAAAAACGGACGTTTAAATGGTGATGGATTATACCGTTCTTGTGGCTTTGAGGGGAAACTCTAAGAGGTAATTAAAACGTATAACAATGGGGAGTTCAGAAACATTTCGCTTGGGTGATGGAAGGTGAAAAAAAAGTGGTTGTTCGGTTGAAAAAAGGCAACAGGCTTGCCTTTACAATGGTATACATGGAATACCATAAAAGGCTGTATGGTTTTGCTTTTCATTATCTTGGCGACCGTTATCAGGCGGAAGACGCCATACAATGGCTTTTTCTCCGGTTGTGGGAAAACCGGCAACTGCTGAACGAGCAGATGAATTTGAAAAGTTATTTGTTCACCAGTTTAAAAAACTACGTCCTCAACTTACTCCGTGACGGGAAAAGGGAAGCTCTCCGGCAGCAGCAATTTGTGCTTGAAAAAGAGGAAACGGAAGACAACAGCCTTTTGCTGCATTTGGATGAAGAGGAGTTGCGGAAACGTCTGACTGCTGCTATTGCAACCTTGTCCCCGCAGAAGCGTAAAATCTGTGAACTGAAACTGGAAGGCAATTTGTCCAATGCGGAAATAGCCGGTCTTTTGCAGATTTCTGTCAACACTGTCAAGTTTCAGTATAATCAGATAATTAAAGATTTGCGCAACCGGATTTCCCCTGCGTTGCTATTGTTTTTTTCTTTTCTTTTTCTGTTGCCATAGGAGCTTTTTTCAAAAAAAGATTAATTTTTTTGAATTTTATATCATACCTCCCTGCCTTTTTGGTGTATTACTTATAGATCGTGAGTAATAGTGAATCATAAATAAAATGAATTTGGACGAAAAGTTGATTGGCCGCTATTTTGCCCGTTTGTGTGATGAGGCGGAAGAGAAGGAAGTCAGGCGGTGGTTTGCTTCTGCCGAAGGGCAGGCCTATTTGTCGGCTGATATGGAGAAGAAGATGGCGGTATGGGAGGGTGAAAAAGACGGGATGGTGGATCATGAAATTCCTACAGATGTCTTGTTTGAGCGCATTGAAAAGAAAATCCGGAGAAAAGAATACAGCATGTGGTTGTATCGGGCGGCTGTTGTCGTGCTGCCTCTGATATTCACAGCGTCTCTGGCTCTGTTGTTGTTCAGAACGCCTGAAAAAGAGATGGTTTCCTATCGGGAGGTAACAGTGGCCAAGGGGGAGCAGCTCCAGGTGCTGATGCAGGACGGCACGCGGATTTGGCTGAATGCGGACAGCCGCTTGGTATATCCTGACAATTTCAACGGCAGGGAAAGGGTGGTGAGGTTGGAAGGAGAGGCTTATTTTGAGGTGGCTAAAAACAGTGAAAAACCTTTCCGGGTGGAGTTGGAAGCAATGGATATTTTGGTGACCGGAACATCATTCGATATCAAAGCCTATCCGGAGGACTCGTTAATACAGACTTGTCTGGCGGAAGGGGCTATCCGGTTGCACAACAAAGTGGCAGCACAGGAAAATTGGGTGGCTATGAAACCCGGAGAGGTGGCATGGTTGTCGAAATATAGCGGAGCGTGCCGGGTGGATACGACCGACGATGCCGGAAGTTATTATGCGTGGAAAGGAGACCGCTTGATATTTAAGAAAAAACCCCTCCGGGAAGTCCTTAAGGTGCTGGAAAGGAAATTTGACCGGGTTTTTGAGGTTGAGAATCCGGCATTGTACCGATACACATATACCATCACCTTTCACCGTGAAAGTTTAAAGGAGATTTTGGAAGACATGCAGCGGATTACTCCGGTACGCTTTCGCCGGGTGGACGACAGGTATATTGTAAGTAGCAGAAATGGAAAAGAATAAATAGTGTATGTATAAAAAATGACCGGACTATGTTGTCGCATCTTCCGGTCATCAGATTGTTGAACCAGTGTTAAATTAATCCAACAAATCAAAAGTATGAAAAAAGAGTTAGTTCATCACGAAAGAAAAGGATTTTTTTCTTTTTCGTGGGTAACCTCATTAAGGGTGAGGGTTACGGCGTTATTTTTATTAATTTCGTTATCCGGGACTTTTGCGTCTGTGTATTCCCAGCGGGTATCGTTAAACCTGAAAAATGTTTCTTTGGAAGAGGCTTTGGAAAAGTTGTCCAAACAATCCGGTGTGGAGATAGCATACAGCAGTGAAGTCATCAAAAGCAGCCGGAAAGTGACTATCAGTCAGAAGGATGTTGAAGTGGAAACCGTGTTGAACGACTTATTGAAGGGAACACGTATTCTGCATCAGCAAGTAGACGGCAAAATCTATCTCACTGTAGGGAAAGAGCAGGTCGCTGCTCAGCAGAACCGGAGTAAACAGGTGGAGGTGAAGGGGGTTATTGTTGATACGAAAGGTTTGCCGATTGTCGGTGCAAACGTTTTTGTTACCGAAACTATGACGGGAGTTTCCACCGATATGGATGGAAAATTTTCCGTAATGGCTCCGGAGGGTTCGAAACTGAGAATCTCTTTTATCGGTTACATTACCCAGGAAATTGTGGCACAGGCTGCACCCGAACTTAAAATTGTTCTGAAAGAGGATGCGCAGAACCTGGATGAAGTGGTGGTGATTGGATATGGAACCACCAAGAAAAGAGATTTGACCGGAGCGGTTTCTTCTGTAAAAATGGAAGATACGCCTTTGGCTACGGTGGGTTCCGTTAGTCAGGCTTTGGCAGGAAAAGCAGCCGGATTTCAGGTGTCGACCATCAGTGCACAGCCCGGTGGTGGGGCTTCATTCCTGGTTCGTGGTTCCGCTTCTTCGGATGCGGCAGGAAATGCCCCTTTGATTATCATCGACGGTTTTCCTGTCAGTGATCCCGGAAACGTATCCGCAGGAAAGTATAGTGACGGAAGCAAAGACAATATCTTGTCTTCCATTAACCCCAATGATATTGAGTCTATTGAAATTTTGAAAGATGCCAGTGCCACGGCCATTTACGGTTCCCGTGCAGGTAACGGTGTGGTTATCATCACTACGAAACGGGGAAAAGCCGGTGCACTGCGCGTACAGTATTCCGGTTCCGCATCTTTGCAGAAAATGGCAAAGAGCTATGATATGATGGATGCCAGGGAATTTATGCATGAAACCAACCGTTTTTTGAGAGAAAAATGGATGTATGATAATAAAATCGGTATTTATGGAGGTGTGAGCGAAGGTTCGGTAACTCCTTTTGCTCCCCGTTATGATGAAACCCAGGTGCCGGAAAACGACACCGACTGGTTTGACCTGATTACCCGTACGGGCTGGCAGACACAACACAATGTTTCTTTGAATGGCGGTTCTGAAAAGACGCAGTATCTGGTTTCATTGAACTATTTTAAACAGGAAGGTGTGGTAAAAAACAACGGCATGGAACGTTATTCCGCCCGTGTGAATTTGGACCAGAAAATCAGCGATTATGTAAAAGCGGGTATCAACCTGACCATGTCGCGCAACAACTATGATAATGTGCCGTTAGGTTCGGGACAGAATGAGCAGGCTCCGATTCTGGTGTCGGCAGCCCAATTTAATCCGCTATTGTCTGTAAAAGATGCAAACGGGGATTATGTGTTGAATACGATGGCCGCCTTTTTGCCCAATCCGGTTTCTTTGCTGGAAATTACCGACCAGACCCGAAAAGAGCGTATGCTGGCAACTGTTTTTCTTGAAATCGAGCCGATAAAAGACTTGCGCATCCGGGGGAATGTCGGAATTGACCGCAATTACCAGAAACGCCAGACGTATTTGCCGCGTACCACTTTGTACGGACAGAGAGAGGGCGGAAAAGCGGACATTGCACAGGCTGATAATTCCGATTACCTGGCTGAGTTGACTATAAGCTATAACAAAACGATAAAAGACCATAGTTTCGGAATTATGGCAGGTCACTCTTATCAGGTGTTTGAATACGAATCGTTGGGATTGAGCAATAATAAATTCCTGATTGACGGATTCCTGTTCAATAATATCGGTGCGGGAGCGGCTGAGAAGCCCGGAGTGTCTTCAAGTGCCGGAAAAGACCGGATGGCTTCTTTCTTCGGACGTCTGAACTATTCATATTTGGGACGTTATTTATTGACGGCGACTTTACGTGCTGACGGTTCGTCCAACTTCTCCAAGAATAACCGTTGGGGGTATTTCCCGTCCGTAGCTTTGGGATGGAGAATTTCCGACGAAAACTTTATGCAGGGGTTGAGCCACATCGTTTCCAATACCAAACTGAGAGTCAGTTACGGTGAAACGGGTAATGCCAATGTAGGCAATAAGGCCATCAGTTTCTATCAGGTGGGTTACAACAACGTGATTGGTAATAGTGAAGTGACCGGAGTGTATTTGAGTCAGTTCGGTAACCCGGATTTGAAATGGGAAACGACTAAAGAGTGGAACTTCGGATTGGATCTGGGCTTCCTCAATAACCGCATCAATGTGACGGCAGAATACTTTAGCCGGGTGGTATCTGATCTGCTCAATGAAAAATCATTGTTGAATTACCATGAAGTGAGCAAAATTATTGCCAATATCGGTGAGACGCAGAGCCGCGGATTTGAATTGACTATCAATACCCGGAATATTGAAACGACCGATTTCAGCTGGTCTACGGACATTACGCTTTCGGCTTACCGGGACAAATGGAAACAGCGTGACCCGGATTGGAAACCTGCTGCTTATTCCATTTATCATGCTCCCATGCGTGGTTGGTATGGCTACAGAGCGGATGGTCTGGTACAACCTGGAGAAGTGGTACCCCACATGCCGGCTGCTATCCCGGGACAGGTGAAGCTGAAAGATATTGACGGATTCCAGCGGGATGCCGACGGAAATATTATGGTAGACTCCAAAGGACGTCAGATTAAGACCGGCAAGCCGGATGGACGCCTGGACGATGCGGACAAAGAATTCTGGGGCTCTTCCGACCCGGGTTATCTTTTCGGTTTCAACAATACGTTACGTTTCAAAAATTGGGACTTGAATTTCTATATGTACGGACAGTTTGACAAGTTGGTAAACGGAAGGGATTATCAGAAATCCTGGCTGACGGGAGCAGACGGCATGACGGGAGTGGTAAATATGAACCGCGGATACAATATGCCGCGCTCTGTCAAAAATATTTGGAGCCACGACAATCAGAACGGAACGATGCCCGGTTATTTCCAGAATGATAGTCAATACGGTATCGGCGATTACTATTTGGAAAAGACCTGGTTCCTGAGAATGCGGAATATTACATTGGGCTATACAGTGCCGGCAGAAAAGATGAGAGGTGTGTTGTCCGCTTTGAGAGTCTATGTGGATGTGAACAATCCTTTTGTCATCACTCCTTATGACGGACTGGATCCGGAAACGGATAACAGCAGCTGGGCTTATCCGAATGTCAGGACATACAGCTTGGGAGTGGATATAACGTTCTAATTTAATTGAATTTAAAAGTTTTGTTCTATGAAAAAATTATTATATATTCTATTGTTTTTCATTCCGGTGGTGGGGTGTACGAACCTCGATTCGGAAATGTATGATGTAATCAATCCGACCATCTTCCCGAAAACGGAAGAAGATGCGGAGGCTTTGGTCACAGCGGCGGCGTATGCGCCTTTTTGGTCTAATTATTGGTCCGGAATTTTTACGGAAGGTGAGGGAGGAATCCAGATTATCGGGGATATGACAACCGATTTGGGAGATTGTAATTGGGATGATGCGGTATGGACGGGTGTATTGGTACCTGAGTTTACCCCTTATACCGGAGGTGTGACACAGTTCTATGGGTATGTGAACAGTATCAGTAAAATGACTTTGACTATCAGCCGGATTGAAGGTGTGGATATGGACCCGGAAAAGAAAGCCCGTCTGATTGCGGAATTGCGTTGCGGACGGGGCTGGATGGCTTATTTGTTGTATGACTGGTTCGGACCGGTGCCTGTGGCTACGCTTGAACAGCTTGAAAATCCGTTGAGAGAAGAGATTTTGCCCCGTCCGACGAAGGAGTGGATGGTAAATTACATCGAAACGGAACTGAAAGAAGCTGCTAAGGTATTGCCTCCAGTGTATGCGGCCAATAGCGGTGACTACGGACGGATGCACGCCGGACTTGCCCATACGCTTCTGATGAAACTCTACATGCACGAAGGACGCTGGTCGGATGCCGTGGCTTGTGGACGCGAGCTGATGAAAGCCGATTACGGTTATGCCCTGCAAGCCAATTATGAGGATATTTTCACTTTGGAAAACGAACGGAACAGTGAAATTATCTGGGCGTGTCAGGAGAAACGCGACATTTGTGAAAGTATGTGGTTGGCACACGTTTTACCGAGCCAGTATATCACAAAGAACGAAAATATCCAGAAGTGGAACGGTTACCGTGTGCCGTGGGCGTTTTATCATACTTTTGAAGCCCAGGACAAGCGTCTGAAAGTACTGGTGGGTGAATTTACGGATGCGGAAGGGACGGTCTATAATGAGGCCAATCCGGGTACGGGAAATGAAATGACACTGGGAGCGTTGCCGGTGAAATATGGGGAAGACCCGAACGCTACGGGCGAAGGAAGTGAAGTGGACTGGGTGGTATATCGTTATGCCGATGTATTGCTTTTGATGGCGGAAGCCTTGGTACGTGAAGGAAATGCCGTGACGTCGGAAGCTGCCGCATTATTCAGCGATGTGCGTGCACGTGCCGGATTGAGCCGTTATGCTGTGGGCGATTTTGCAGGTGTTCAGGATTTTCTGGATAAAATTTTGTTGGAACGCGGTCATGAATTGTGGTTTGAGGGATGCCGCCGCAGTGATTTGATCCGTCATGGAAAATATGTTGAAAAAGCGAAAGAGAAGGGTTCTGTTACGGCTGCCGATCATTTTAATATAATGCCTTTGCCTTCAAGTGCTATTACCAATGGAAAAGGTATTGTGCTTCAGAATCCGGTATATTGATAAATAGTTATTGTTACCGATAATTTCATGGAAAAGGGAGAGAAATTCTCTCCCTTTTTTGTTTCTTTGCCTTGTAAAGGGGTAGGGAGAGGGGTATCGGGAAGTAAATGATAATAAGAGGTGTAATGGAAATGATAAAACAAACCAGGCGTTTATTGTCGCTTGATGTACTGCGCGGCATCACGGTTGCCGGCATGATATTGGTGAATGATCCCGGAAGCTGGGGGGCGGTCTATGCTCCTTTGTGTCATGCCTATTGGAATGGCTTGACACCGACGGATTTGGTTTTTCCCTTTTTCATGTTTATTATGGGAGTCTCCATGTTTTTTTCATTGAGAAAATACGATTTTATATTTTCCTGGCAGGCGGTGGGGAAAATACTGAAGCGGTTCGCCTTGATTTTTTTAATCGGGCTGGGTATCACCTGGTTTGCCCAATGGTTCGGAGCTTTATGTGATGTCAGGAATGAACATTTGTCTGCGGGACAGCGGTTCGCTGCTGCTTTTTTTTCGTTCGATCATCTGCGCATCTTAGGGGTGTTGCAACGTCTGGCTATTGCTTATCTGGGCGGAGCTTTGCTGAGTTTGTGGATAAAGCCGAAACATTACTTGTGGGCTTCTGTCGTTATTCTGGCCGGTTATTTCCTGATTCTGTTGTTTGGAAACGGTTTTGTGTTGTCGGCAGACAGCATATTGGTAAAAGTGGATGAAGCACTCTTCGGTGCCAATCATGTGCATGGAGCCTATTTAAGTGACGGAACGCGTTTGGCGTTCGATCCGGAAGGGTTTCTGAGTGCCTTGCCCTGTTTTGCGCATGTGTTGTTAGGCATGTATGTGGGAAATATGCTGGTAAAAATCAAAGAGAATGAAATCCGTGTCAGAAACCTGTTTGTTTATGGGACGGTTTTGTTTTTTGCCGGTTATCTCCTCAGTTACGGCTGTCCGATAAATAAAAAGATATGGAGTCCCACTTTTGTCCTGGTGGCTTGTGGGTTGGCCTCTTTGCTGCTTGCTTTGTTGATGTATATTATTGATATAAAGGGATGTCGGCGGTGGAGCCGTTTTTTTGAAGCTTTCGGAGTGAATCCGCTTTTTATTTATGTATTGGCGGGAGTACTCTCCATCGTGTTGGGTAACTTGTGTTTTACCTGGAACGGGGGATGGATCAGCGTGCAGGCATTTGTTTACAGACATCTGTTGGCGTCGTGGATGAATCCCTATTTTGCTTCTTTGGTCTATGCGCTTATATTTGTATTGTTGAATTGGGTGGTGGCGAGGATTTTATACAAACGGCAGATTTTTATAAAGATTTAATAGTGATGTATCATGAAAAGAAATATCATTCTTCTGTTTCTGTTATTTTCTTTTGTCGCCCAGGGCGGCGTCATTAAAAAGAAGGACTGGGAACTGGTTTATTCTGAAAAGGGCTGTATCGAACGGCTGGTGTTTAAAACCCATGCGGGAAATGATACCGTTCCCTTTTTTACAAACAAAAATGCAGGCCCTGCTTTTTATGCCCGTTTGAATGGGAAAGATGTGGTTGCAAAATGGCTTCCCAACGGCCGGCGTTCTTTTTGTGCCGATATTGAGGGTGTGGAGTGTATTTTGAAATACAGGGAATACCATGCCAGTCCTGCCATTGAAGTCACATTGACGAACCGGAGTCATGTGCCCTTTCAGCCGGAAAAAGCGGGATTGAAAATGGGTATCGACACTTATATGGACAATTATCCGGCATGGAATCACAAATATTTTCCGACATTGATGCGTTGTGAAAAAACGCATTTTTACGGTTATTTGCAGACACCTCTGGAACATACATTGGGATTGGTGTCTGCCCAGCCGGTGGCGTCGTGGAGTGTGGATTATAATTTGGGCTATATGGATCCGGCGCCCCATTGGTTTATGGGCCACCGGATTGAATCCCTGAATCTGGACTTGCTGAATGCCCTGCCTTTGCCCGGCAGGCATCCGCAACACCTTTACGAATTGGCACAAGGCGAATCGAAAACGTGGATTATTGCTTTCGTGAATGTCGGAAAACTGGAGGATTTGGAGAAAAAAATCACAGCAGTGGAGGAAATCCCGATGATTTATGCGGCCCAAACTTCTTATCGTCCCAATGAAATGGCGGCTTGTGAAATCTGGGCAGAAAATCCTTCTGCGACCTTGCGGGATGATAACGGTAAAGAGATTCCGGTAAGTTTGAAAAAAGTGGCGGACAAACGTTATGTTGTAAACGGGAAACTGCCGCAAACGGGACTGTATACGCTTCGTGTGCAGGCGGGAGACAAACAGTCGGAAGCCATTCTGACCGTGCCCCATACGTGGCGATGGACTATGGAGAAAGCCAGGGAAAATGCGTTGCGCTATCATCAGAAAGCCTCTTCGCATATTGAAAGCTGGTACGGTTTTTATTCCGCATTCTTGGCAGCCCGTTATTTCCCGGACAAAAAACTGGATGAACAGTTGGATGAACGTTTCGAATATTTGTTCCGATTGTTGCACGATACGGTGAAAATGGAGCCTTTACACTACGGTTTCCGCATACAGAATACGGCGGGGACTATCGGTCTGTTGGTAGACCGTTATGAAGCAAAAGGGGACCTCCGTGACCTGGAACGGGCTTCCCGTTTGGCGGATTGGCTGATAAGGACTTCCCAGCGGGAGGACGGAGCCTATTATAACCACGGGACGAAATACACCAGTGTTATCTATATTGCCAAAAGCATGCTTGAATTGGCTTTGGCGGAACGGGATGCAGGAGAGAAAGATGTCCGCTGGCAGGAGGCCGGAAACCGGCATTTTGAATCGGCACAGCGGGCAGTGGATGAGCTGGTGCGTTCGCAGGGAAATTTTGAGACGGAAGGAGAGATGACCTTTGAAGATGGCATGGTGTCCTGCTCGGCTCTGCAAATCGGTATGTTGGCACTCTTTCACCAGAATGAGCAATTGCAGGAAAAATATGCACGTGCCATGCTGGAGGTGTTGAACAGCCACAACTGCCTTACTCAGTTGAAAGTGCCGGATGCCCGGCGTCGGCAGGGTACGATGCGTTATTGGGAGGCGCAATATGACGTACAGATGTTGCCGAATATGTTCAATTCCCCTCACGGCTGGAGTGGCTGGCGGGCTTATGCCGTTTATTATGCTTATCTGTTGACGGGAGAGGAAAAATGGTTGCAGCAGACCTTTAACGCTATGGGGGCTTTTGCCAACCTGATAGACTACCGGACAGGCAATTTGCGTTGGGCTTTTGTCGTAGATCCCCATTTGAAAGTGGAACAGGCTTGCAGTCCGGACCGGAACTGTACGTTCGACAGCCTGACTTTCGGTAATCCGCATCCCCATTTGTATGATACGCGCAAGTTTGTTATCGGAGAGCAGTATGTAAATATGATTAGCGATTGGCAGCCTGTCAATACTCAGGACAACGATGTGCATGAATTGTTTAAGTTCATGGGAGAATCCGTTTTGACCAATGCTTTTATCATAGAACGCGAAGACGGCAGTGTGGCGGGGTATAATTGTCAGGTGAAACGGCAGGGCAATCACCTGGACGTGACGCCTTTTGAAAAACAGATGATACATTTGCACTATAATCTCAAACATCCTTTTGACATTCGTTTTAATGGCAAGACAACTGCCGCCGGACCGGGTAGAAAATGGATAAATTAATTTGGACGGATAACTATGAGAATCTTTATTTTTTTTATGTTCGTGTTGTTCGGCTGGCAGGTGACCGCTTCGCCAGTCAGTGAATTGTTAGACCGGATTGACCGGGGGGCTTCAAAGAAGTTTAAAATCGAGTTACAGAAGGGCGATAGCGACTTTTTTGAATTGGACCAGGAAGGTAACCGGGTGGTCGTGAGGGGAAATTCCTACGTGAATATCGCTGTGGGTATCAACTGGTATCTGAAATATCATGCCGGTATTCATTTGTCGTGGAACGGCATGAAGGCACAATTGCCGGAGGTGTTGCCTCCTGTGACACAGAAGGAACGGCATGAAACGGACTTGAAGCACCGCTATAATCTGAATTACTGCACCTATTCTTATTCTATGGCTTTTTGGGACTGGGACAGATGGGAGCAGGAGATTGACTGGATGGCGCTGCACGGCATAAATATGCCTCTTTCCATTGTGGGGATGGAGGCGGTGTGGAAGAATGTGCTGACCCATCTGGGATACACGCCGGAAGAGGTGGGACGCTTTATTGCGGGACCTGCTTTCCTGGCCTGGTGGCATATGAATAACCTCGAAGGGTGGGGAGGACCCGATACGGAGGCGTGGTATGCACGGCAGGTGAAGTTACAACAGCGTATACTGAACCGGATGAAACAATGGGGAATAGATCCTGTCTTTCCGGGCTATGCCGGCATGTTGCCGAATGATGCACACGAAAAACTGGGAGTAAATGTAGCTGATCCCGGGAAGTGGTGCGGTTTCCGCCGCCCGGCTTTCTTGCAGCCGACGGATCCCTATTTTGACCGGATTGCGGGATTGTATTATGCGGAGATGGAAAAGTTGTTCGGGAAAGCCCGCTATTACAGCATAGACCCTTTTCATGAAGGAGGCAATACGGCGGGAGTGGACTTGGCTGCGGCAGGCGAGGCTATTATGAAAGCTATGAAAAGGGCGAATCCCGAAGCGGTATGGGTGATACAGGCGTGGCAGGCGAATCCTCGTCCGGCAATGGTTGACGGATTGAATGCCGGAGATATGATGGTATTGGATTTGTCCAGCGAAAACCGTCCGATGTGGGGAGATCCCGATTCCCCCTGGTATCGTGAAAAAGGATACGGAAAACACGACTGGCTGTATTGTATGCTGCTTAATTTCGGAGGGAATGTGGGCATGTATGGCAGAATGGACCGGGTGATTGACGGATTTTATTTGGCACGTAATCATCCCAATGGAAAAACGATGAAAGGGGTAGGTATCACTCCCGAAGGAATCGAAAATAACCCGGTGATGTATGAACTCTTGTTTGAATTGCCGTGGCGCAAGGAGAAGTTTACGAAAGAGGAGTGGATAAAAGGATATGTGAAAGCGCGTTATGGTGTGTCCGACCCGTATTTACTGAAAGCCTGGGAGGTATTGGCTGCGACGGCTTATAACTGCCCGCGTATACAGGAAGGGACTACGGAGTCGGTCTTTTGTGCCCGTCCTCAGGAGGATGTCCGTTCTGCCTCTTCGTGGGGAAGTTCCGGGATGTATTATGCCCCGCGCGACTTGCGTCCCGCTGCCGAGGCGATGCTGGCAGTTGCGGAGAAGTACAGGGGAAACAACAATTTTGAATATGATTTGGTGGACGTTGTGCGTCAGACTCTTAGTGACAGAGGAAATGAACTTTTGAAGGAGGTGATGGAAGCCTTCCGGAAGAAAGACAAAGCGGCATTCGACGTGTTGAGCAAGCAGTTTCTGGCTTTGATTGAGGCTCAGGATGAGCTGCTGGGAACTCGTCCCGAATTTATGCTTGGTACCTGGCTGGAACAAGCCAAGGGGATAGCTTCTGATGATGAAAATAAGCGCCTGAATGAGTGGAATGCCCGTACCCAGATTACAACCTGGGGCGACCGTACTGCCGCCGACGAAGGGGGCTTGCGTGATTATGCCCATAAGGAATGGAATGGCTTACTGAAAGATTTTTATTATCCGAGGTGGAAAGCCTATTTTCAACTTTTGGAAAAGCGTTTGCAGGGAGCAGAAGTGGCAGACATCGACTGGTATGCCCTTGAAGAACCCTGGACCCGCCAGCAGAACCTCTATCCTGTGACACCACAGGGCGATGTGGTGCAAATTGCCCGCAAGGTCTATGCAAAAGTAAAATAATAAAAAGTCCGGCAATTCAAAACATTTGCCGGACTTTTTTTCTGTTTCATTACGGATGGGATTAAATGATTTTCAGACCCAGGGTGAAATTGAAAGAGCGGGGGGATTTGATTTTACCGTTTCCGTTGTCCTGGAATTTCTTTAATCCTTTTTCGTAATCAATGTCGAATGTCAGTTTCCAGACGTCTACGCCGACACCGATTTTGCCGTTCCACATCATTTTGTCGTTGTCTATCTGACTTCCGAATTTGTGTTTGTCCCATTTCAGTTTTCCGGTAAAAGAAGCTACCGGGCCGAGATAAGTGCGGAGTTTTACGACCGGAAGGTCCAGAACATGCAGTCCGACCATCACCGGTATGTCGAAAGAATTGTATTTCAGGCTGCTTTTTCCGTCACTGTTTTCAACTTCCCCTTCTTTGTGGGAGTAGTTTAAGGCGGGTTCTAAGTAGATCGGTCCCAGATTGACGCGGACAAAGGCACCTACCATATAACCGGTATTAGAACCCGTTTTTAATACATGCCCGATGTCTTTTACTTTGATACGGGTGTTGGAAATACCGCCGTGTACACCCACATGGATGGGGGATTGTGCCATCAATGCCCAACAACAGGCACTCAGCAGCAGGGTAAAAAAAAGTTTTTTCATGCGTTATTATTTTTTTAAAGTTATGATTCCGAGTATACGGCAAAATTATGAATTTCTTTTGAATTCGGAGAGGATAATCCCTGTGGCAACTCCCACATTGAGGGACTCTGTGGAATAAGTGCTGTTGGCAAAACTGGGAATTGTCAGCTTCTGGTCCACAATTTCCTCAATTTCCGGACGGATGCCTTTTCCTTCGTTGCCCATGATGATGAATCCCCGGGAGGAGAGCGGTGTTTTATAAATGTTGCTGCCGTTGAGGAATGTGCCGTAACAATGGAAATCCTCCGACCGGTATTTCCGGAGCAATTCCGGTAAATCCGTGTAGTGCACTTTCACTCGGAAAATGGCGCCCATACTGGCTTGTACACATTTGGGATTGTGAAAACTGGCACAATCTTCGTCGCAAAATACATGACGGATGCCAAACCAGTCTGCGACACGCAGAATCGTGCCTAAGTTTCCCGGGTCTTGAATACCGTTGAGCACCAGCGACAGCGAACTCCCGATTTCGGACGGGGCGCAGACGTGTTGGGGTATTTCTGCCAAGGCAATGACTTCCGGCAGGGATTGGAAATTGGAAATGCTTCCCATCTCTTTTTCATCCACCTCCGTAATATCATATGTGCCTTCCGGCAGAGGGGTTGCTTCCTTCCATCCTTTATAAGCGAAAACACTGCGGATTTTGAAATCGGACAATAGCAATTCCTTCACCAACTTTTCCCCTTCCACTTTGAACAGATTATATTTTTCCCTGAATTTCTTTTTTTCAAGGTTTTGGACTATTTTTGCTACGTGTTTGCTGAGCATGTTGCGAGTTTGAATCGTATGGAAAGCCTCGTAAGCGTTGCTGCGGAAGCTTTTCAGCTTTTAGACTTACCGACGGAATTGATTGTACAAATTTATAACAATTTTTGGTAATTTGGAGAAACATGTCCCACATAAGGTGTTGTTGTTTGTTCTGGGAGTGGTGCTGTTTTATTCCTGTTCCCCGGTAAAATACGTGCCGGAAAAAGAATACCTGCTTGATAAAGTTACACTGAAGACAGACACCAAAGGGGTGAGCAAGTCGGAAATCAAAAGGAATATCCGTCAGCGGCCCAATACCCGCATTTTGGGAGTGCTTCGCTTTCATTTGGGATTGTATAACCTGAGCGGCAAAAACGGAGAGAAGAGATTCAATAAATGGCTGCGCAGTATCGGTGAAGCACCTGTCATATACAGCGATTTCCTGACCGGAAGAAGCAAGACCCAGATAACATCCTATCTCCATAATAAAGGTTACTACGAAGCGGTGGTAAAGGATACGGTCATTTTCAAAAAAAAGAAAGCAGAGGTTATTTATTCTGTTTCTCCCGGGAAAGTAACCTACATTTCGGAATTTGCTTATCGGAACAAATATGATTATGCCATGAACGGGCTTGCGGAGACCGATACTCTCATGCAGGAGGTTCTGCCCGGAATGAAAAAAACGCTGATACACGAAGGTGATCCGCTCGATATTGACATATTGGAACAGGAGCGGGAACGCATAGCCCGGATGTTGCGGGAAAAAGGGTATTTTAACTTTTCAAAGAATTACATCCAGTTTTATGCCGATACCACTATCGGACATTCCGACCAGGCCAGGGTGCTGATGAGCATTGTCAATGCTCCCCTTGATACCCATGCCTATTATAAATACAGGATAGGAAAAATCAACATCCACCTCGATTACGATCCTTTGGTATTCATGAAAGGGAGAGACTCTTCCTACATTGATACTACTTACGGCACTTATGGAATCACCTACCGGGAGAAACTGAAAATCCGTCCCCGTCTGATTTCCGAAACGGTACAATTTAAATCCGGAGAGCTGTATAACGTACAGAAAGTTGTTGATTCCTATTCCCGCCTGCAAGCCCTGAATCTCTTTAAGTTTATCAATATCGTATTTCGGGAAGCGGAAGAAGATACGGGAGAGAAAGTACTGCTTTGCGATATTCAGCTGACCCCTATGAAACGGCAATCCTACAATGTATTTCTGGAAGGCACCCACAATTCAGGCAACATAGGAGTAGGAGGGAATTTCATATACAATCACCGGAATCTTTTCCGGAGCGGTGAAAACCTGAGTCTTAGTTTTTGGGGAGCATTGAAAAAAGAGCGGTTTAATGAAGGGAAAATATTCAGTACGAAAGAATTGGGAGTGGAACTTTCTTTGGTATCCCCACAGTTTTGGCTGCCTTTTTTGCGGTTGGAGGACTTCCGTCGTAATTTTGCTCCCAAGACTTCATTGTCTTTTTCCGTCAGCTATGAACATACCCCTTTTTACGACCGGCAGATTGCCGGAGCAAAATTCGGTTACCTGTGGCGTAAAAATGATAAAAAATGGCGCTACAACTTCGACCTGGTCGATTTCAATTACGTGCTGATGGAGCGGGTAGACAAGGGATTTATCGACAGCCTTAAAAACGAATATGTAAAAAGTGCTTATAAAAGCCACCTGATTCTGTCTGCTAATTTTACGGGAACATATACTGACCAGATATTGAATACTCCCGGAAATTATAATTATTTCCGCTGTAATTTTGAAACTTCCGGTAACTTTTTGTGGGCGATGGACCACCTGTTCGGAAGCCGGAGAATCCGGAAGGACGACGAACGCTATTATGAAATTTTGGGGGTACGTTACGCCCAATTTCTGAAATTGGATGGCGAATATCGCTTCAATCATTACATCAACCGGGCGAATACGGTGGTTTACCGGATATTTCTGGGGTGCGGCTATCCATACGGAAACATGAAAGTGCTGCCTTTCGAAGAGGCTTTTTATGGTGGTGGGGCCAACGGCATGCGGGCATGGCAGGCAAGAACACTGGGACCGGGGTCTTATGTGGCGGAAAACAATTACCCCAACAGTGTGGGGGACTTTAAACTGGAAGCGAACCTCGAATACCGGTTCAAACTCTTCTGGTTGCTGGAGGGTGCTTTCTTCCTGGATGTGGGAAATATATGGAACATCAATAAATATGAAAACCGAAAAGGAACTCTGTTGGGCAGTGATTTTTACAAACAGATAGCGATGGGAACCGGAGCCGGATTGCGGTTGGATGCCAGCTTCTTCCTGCTGCGCTTTGACTGGGGGATAAAAATGCGTGATCCTTCCAAACCTGAAAATAAACGGTTCGTATTGGTGGATAATGGAAGATGGATGAGACACACTGTTTTTAATATCGCCATTGGGTATCCTTTTTAAACCTGTTTTGTTATGCTGTCTACGATTGTTGCCTATCTTTCACTCTTTTTTCAAGTCTTGGCCGCTGCGATTGCTATCAGTCTGTTCAAACGGACCAAATTCAATGCCTCGTGGATACTGATTTCGATCGGGTTTATGCTGATGGTCATTTCCCGTATGTTTGAACTTTTTCCGGCTGTTTTTCCCGAACTGAGTGAAGAAGTCTCCATCTTGCAGCATTGGCTGGAGTTTGTTATTTCTTTGGTGCTCTTGATAGGCGTGTTCTACATCCGGAAAATCTTCCAGTTCCTCAAACGCCTGGAAGAAATACGTCAGGAGACTGAAAAGAAAGTATTATCCGCAGTCATAAAAACAGAGGAGCAGGAAAGACAGCGTTTTGCCAAAGAATTGCATGACGGATTGGGGCCTTTGCTGAGTGTAGTAAAAATGCTCGTATCGGGTTTTGAAGTGAAAAATACGGCAGAGGTCAATGAGAAAATCAAGCAGAATCTGAAACAGGCGGTGGATGAGGCTATCATCAGCGTCCGGGATATTTCTGCCAATATCAGCCCCCATATTCTGAATAACTTCGGACTCAAAGAAGCAGTCGCCTCCTTTATCAAAAAACTGCGTCCGGCGGAGGGGATCGACATAAAGTTTTCTTCCAACCTGGGAGACAGGCGCTTCGGCTACAACACGGAAGTAATCATGTACCGCGTTATTTGTGAGTTGATAAACAACACCCTCCGGCATGCGGAAGCCAACACCATACGGATAGCTCTTCATCTCGAAGAAGACATACTTCATCTGAATTATTCTGATAACGGTATCGGGTTTGACGTCGACCGCGAATCCGCGCGCTACGGAATGGGAGTAAACAATATGCAATACCGGCTTAAATCCGGAAACGGTGATATAAAAATAGAGAGCGAACGCGGAAAGGGGATGAAAGCGAAAGCATTTATAAAACTGACTTAAATCCATGAATATCTGATTATGCAAAAACTGAAAATATATCTGGTAGACGACCACAAACTTTTTCGGGAAGGCTTGAAACTGCTTTTATCCACCCAGGATTTTGTTCATCATATCTACGAAGCCTCCAACGGGAGGGAGTTTCTGGAAAACCTCTCCTTAATCGATTGTGACGTCGTGCTGATGGACATTGAAATGCCCGAAATCAACGGGATAGATGCTACGCGCGAAGCCTTGAAGCTAAAGCCGGACTTGAAAATCATTGTCTTGTCGATGTATGGGGACGAACAGTATTATTACCAGATGATCGATGCCGGGGCAAAGGGATTCATGCTGAAAAATACCGGCATCGAAAATGTAATTACAGCGATACGGAAAGTAGCGGCAGGCGAAAACTTCTTTTCCGAAGAGCTTCTTTTCAATATCCTCAACACCATGCGTGACACAAAAAATGAGTCCGAAGCTCGTGACAACGAACTCTCCGAAAGGGAAATGGAAATCCTCTGTCACGTCTGCAAAGGCAAATCCAACCAGGAAATCGCCGACGAACTGTTTATCAGTAAGCGCACTGTCGATAAACACCGCGCTAACCTCCTCAGTAAAACCGGCTGCCGCAACACTGCAGCCTTAGTCATGTATGCCATCAAAAACAAAATGATTGACGTGTAGAATAATGGAAATTTGGATGTTTGATGTATATTTTTTACATTGCATCTGAATTATGGATTAATCATAAGCGATGAAAAAATATTTGATGTATTGGGTGGCATGTATGCTGTTATTTGCAGGGTGCCATGAGGATGAGAATGAGTTATTGGACAATAACGGATTTCCGAAAGTATCAGAGAACAACTTGGACGCTTCTGCTCTGATTAAAGAATTTTTTAGTCATAAAGGAGGAGACTATCCTGCTCAGAATCCGGCTTATCAGGAATGGGAGGAGGATAGTTACAAAACAACATTCACCTGCTTTCATTCGCCGGATGAGCTAAAAGAAAGCAAATATGCGGCGGGTATCGAAAATTTGCCTCCGATAGAATGGCAGACGCAAACATTGGTTATATGCAGTGTTTACAGTCTGACGGCAATATGTGACGAATGTTTTGATTTTCATGTTTATAAACATTCGGACAAATATACGATAGATATTACGATGTATGAGGGGGACTATAATATTCAGATGGTGGATGACATAGGAGTTGCCATTGTTTTGGCGCGAAAGGACATTAAAAATGGGGACGTGAAACTGGTGCTTAACAGCCAAAGAATAAAACTGGAATAGAGGGAAAACGGCCTCAATGCAACGAAAGGGCGGTTGGCTTGCCGGGTGGCAGGCAACCGCCCTTTTCTTGTTTTTGTTAAAATTAAGGATTGCTGAAACCGATCGGGTTAGAATTCGTTAAACATCTCATAAAAATGTTGCGAAACGAATTTTTTTATAAACTAAACACACCACTATGAGAAAATTAATCGGTTTTTTGTCTCTCCTGTTTATCATCTGCATACAGGTGAGTAATGCCCAGACACGCACCTTGACGGGTGTCGTGACGGATAAAAATGACGGACTGCCCTTACCGGGGGTGTCAATCATGATTAAAGGTACACATTTGGGAACCGCCACGGATGCCCAGGGAAAATATATGCTGGACGTAAAAAGTTCGGACATATTGGAATTTTCTTTTGTGGGGATGAAATCCCAGACCATTCCGGTGGGCGACCGTACGCTACTCAATGTCGCAATGGAAAATGATGCCCAGAATCTGGAGGAAGTGGTCGTTACAGGGTACGGTGTTACCCGTCGCAAAGCTTTTACCGGGGCAGCTACCACCGTTGGGGCGGAAAACATTTCTCAAAAAACCGATGCCAATCCCATCAAAGCGCTTGAAGGTACCGTGCCGGGCGTACAGCTGAATGTATCATCGGGACAGCCTGGAGCTCCGGCAACAATATTCATCCGGGGCCGCAACTCGTTGAATTCGGGAACACAGCCTCTGTATGTCATTGACGGAGTACCTGTGACAGCTTCCGCTATGGGAATGCGCTCCTCGGAAGACATGTCGGTGTCGCCATTATCTACACTCAGCCCTTCTGATATTGAATCCATGACGGTATTAAAAGACGCCACTGCGACCTCTATCTATGGGGCACGGGCGGCAAACGGTGTAATCGTCATTACTACCAAAAAAGGAAAAAGCGGGAAGTTGCAAGCCAACCTCACGGTCAAATTGGGAATGGAAATGAAACCTGCCATCCCCAGCCGTTACAAACCTCTGAATGCTGAAAAATACACTGAATTGCAAGTGGAAGGATTGCTGAACGATTACGAAATGTATGGCGAGTACGGCAATACGGCTTTATACAATAACTACTTCTTCGGTGGTTATTTCCCATATACTGCAGAAGGTATGCAGGACATGCTGTACTCCTATCTGGAATATGATGGCAAAACCCGTACCAACTGGCTCGACGAGGTCACCCGTACCGGTTTTGTACAGGAATACAACCTGGACTTACAGGGTGGAGGAATTACTCCTTCTGCACCGAAATTCTATACCTCCTTAAACTACTTCAATAACAAAGCCTTTGTCATAGGAAAAGACTTAGAGCGCTTTTCCGGTCGTATAAACTTCGCCCAGTCGCCGAGCAAATGGGTAGACTACGGCGTTGCATTGAATCTTTCGTACACCAAAACCAACATGGGTGCCGGTGGCGGTTATTTTTCAGACCCCATTACACAGGCATATCAGCAGTCTCCTTTATTGCCCGTTAAAGATGAAAATGGAAATTGGAACTTTAACACGCTCAACGGTTACAACCCGGTGGCGCAACGGAGTGCCCACGGAGACAAAAACACCGGACGGCAATACCGGGCAACGATCACCCCTTATCTGACTGTTCGTTTCCGGGATGATCTGCAATTCACTTCGCGCGTCGGTATTGATTACTACGACTTAAAAGAATTTGGTTATTGGTCTTTCTTACAGCCTCAGGGAGCTGAAATGCGCGGAATGGGGGAACAGGGCAATACGGAGCGCACCTTATTGAGCATCACCAACACCCTTACTTATCTGAAATCCTTTGGAGACCACCATCTGAATATCATGGTGGGACAGGAAGCACAGAAAACCAAGGACAACAGTTCTTACCTGGCGGCATCCAACTACCCGCTGATGGACAAAAACCAGGTGGCCAATGCTGCCGTTCCTTCTTCGGCTTCCACCAGCCGGGATGCTGTGGCCATAGCCTCCTTTTTTCTTAACGGACAATACGATTACAAAAACAAATACTACTTCTCCATGAGCGCCCGGGCTGACGGTTCGTCGCGCTTTGGAAAAGATGACCGCTGGGCTGGATTCTGGTCTGTGGGTGCACGTTACCGCATTTCGGAAGAAGAGTTCATGGAAGCCTCCCGCGACTGGCTGACAAACCTTACTGTCCGGACCAGTTACGGTACTTCCGGAAACCAGGAAGTTGGCGACTCCTGGTATGCCTCCCGCGACCTGTTCGGTTTTGGATACAACTACAACGGCCTGCCGGGAAGTGCCCACGAACAATTGGGAAATGATAAACTGAAATGGGAACAGACCAACAAATTCAACGTCGGACTCGATGTCTCCTTTTTTGACCGCCTGACCTTGGAATTTGACTACTATTACCACCGCACCAATGACATGGTATTTATGGTGCCTGTCTCCCGCACTACCGGCTTATTGACCGTACCGAAAAACATCGGTAAACTGGAAAATCAGGGAATCGAGTTCACGTTGAACGCGAAACTCCTGCAATTGTCAGACTTCAACTGGGACCTCACCTGGGTTGGGTCACACAATAAAAACAAAGTTGTCAAACTGAGCACCGACAAACCCCTGGAAAGCTCTATCACGATTGTAGAGAAAGGACATGACATCTACACCTTCAAAATGAAAGAATATGCAGGGGTAGACCCGGAAACGGGAGAGGCCATGTGGTACCTGGGGGAAAGCGGAAAAGAGACGACCAAAAATTACAATCTCGCCGGAAAACGTTATGTCGGAGCTGCAAGCCCCAAATTCCAGGGTAGCTTGATCAGCCGGATGAATTACAAAGGATTTGATTTCTCTTTCCAGTTAAACTACTCCTTCGGAGGAAAAATTTATGGCGATAACCTCAGCTATGATGAACAAATCGGTGGTTCCGGATTTGATAACACCACCAACTACGTATACAACAATCGCTGGCAAAAACCGGGAGACAAAACCGATGTGCCCCGTTATGTATTCCTGGACGGCTCGGCTGCCAACAACGCATCCACCCGTTTCCTTATGAACGGACGCTATCTGAAAATCCGTTCTTTGTCCCTGGGCTATACCCTGCCCAAAGACCTCGTCCGCAAAGCCTGGTTAAACTCTGCCAGGGTATTTGTAACTGCTGACAACCTGTATACCTTCTGTGCGAAAGACTTCCGGGGATTTGACCCCGCCGGGATTGGTGCCAACGGAGTACAGTGGTGGAACTACCCGACCCCCCGGAACGTCATGTTTGGGGTAACCGTCGGATTTTGACCCGGACCAAACATCTGATAAGGACTTGTGAAATGATTAATTAATAGAAGATTATGAAAAAAATAAAATACTTATTCGCATTACCGGCCTTCCTGCTTTGCTCGTGTAATGACTTTATGGACATCGAAACCGAGCAGAACATTCCGACGGAAGATGCTTACAAAACCGTACAGGATGTACAGAACGGATTGAACGGTATGTATTACGCCCTGGGACATTACACATTCTATGGTAGAAATGTCGTCGCTTTAGGCGATATGGCGGCAGACAATGCGGTGGCAAGTGCCTCGACCGGACACTTCCTGTCATTAAACCGTTACAACTTCTCGGACACGGAAGCTCAATTGGATAATATATGGGTTGGCGGATACCGCGTAATGGATCGTGCCACCCGTACTATCCAGGGGGCTTATGGCCTGATTGACAAAGTTGAAACCCTGCATCTGTCTGAAAACGAACTGGCTAATTTACACTCTTTTATCTCTCAGTCTTATGCCGTTCGGGCCCTGGCAGCTCACCGGCTGGTAGCCATTTTTGGATTGCCTTACCGGAATACCCGGGTAAACAGCCAGCTTGGTATCGTATTGATGGACAAAGAACCCATACCCTCTTTTACACAGGTGGCACGGGCTACGGTAGAAGAAACCTATGCACGCATCCTTGCCGACATCGCGGCGGCTAAAGCAACTTATGCTTACGTGGACAATTATAATGCCGGCGTCAACGAAGACGGACGAATCCTTATGAACCAGTATTACATGAACAAAGCGGCCATGTATGGAGTAGAGGCCAGGGTTGCCCTGTTCATGCAAAACTACAACCAGGCCATTCTTGCCGCCGACTCGGCTTTAATCCTGCGGAATGCTAATCCCGTGACAGACGAAACCTACCTCAAAATGTGGTCCTCTACGGCAATCACTGATGAAGACATTTTTACCCTGGCTAAATCCGAAGACGACAACCTTTCCGCCAACTCCCTTAACACCCTCTATGGAAGTTACCGGGGAGCGGTTACAAACAGCTTAATCGCCCAGTTTCATCCGGCTGACATCCGGCTGAAACTCATCTCCGGTACGCATCCCAAAAAATTCGACGGAATACCGACGTCGCAGGCTGTGAACAATATTCCCGTATTCCGGGTATCTGAAATGCACCTGATTCTGGCAGAGGCTTATGCCCATACCGGAGATTTGGTGAAGGCCAAAGAGCACCTTTTCTTTACTGCCAAGAGAAACACGGCATTGACTGAAAATGACTTGCCGGCAACCCAGACGGAACTGCTGGACTTCATCGCCCAGGAAAGACGGCGGGAACTCTTTGAAGAAGGTTTCAGATGGTTTGACGCCCGCCGCACCGGAGAACGGATTGATGTATCGAACGGGGCTTATCGGGATTTCGATGTCGCTGCTTTTGTTTACCCCATACCGGCATCGGAAATTAACGCAGGCTTCGGAGTGGAACAAAATAAAGGCTGGGAGAACGCCATGCCGGAATAGGAGAAGATACCTTGCCCGGCCTGTCGGCCATCTTGCCCAAGATACCAGGTGTATCTTGGGCATCCTCCGATAGAGGGAATGCCCGTCTTTCTGTAACAAGTTCGTGAAAAGGAAAAAACGTGAGGAAATTTTTAAAATACCTGCTTGGGACAATTCTGATACTGACCGCTTTACTGATTCTGTCGGTTGCTATGGTATACTTGCCTGTGGTACAGAAGTATGCCAAAGATAAAACGGTAGCGTATGTCGAACGCCACATGGGATTAAAAACCGAAATAGGAAACTTTTCTTTAAAGTTTCCTTTTCGTGTACAATTGGACAACGTATTTGCAGGAAAAAGTATAACCGACACTTTGCTCTGTGCCGGACAATTGCGTTTGGACATCGGTTTGTCGGGTATCCTGAAAAAAGAAATAGCAGTCAGGAATCTCTCTTTGCAGAAGACTTGTTTTAATTATTCCGACACACTGACCGGTATGTGTCTGCGTGTAAAACTGGACACCTTCCGTTTGGTCGCTCCGTTTATCAGTTTAAGAGAAAAGCAAGCCACCGTTTCCGGTTTATCCTTCCGGAATGGGGATGTACGGTTGACTGGAGGAAACAACAACGTAGAAAAAGATACAACCCCGGCCACACCTTTTGACTGGACCATCGATTTGCAAAAACTTGAACTGGCGGAAGTCCGGTATCTCATGAATACCTCTTCTTTGCCATACTTGTCCGCCTCTCTGGAGAGAGGAATAATGGCAAACGGCAGGATAAATACAGGCACGCAACAGATACGCATCGACTCCGTGGAGATAGCGGAGGGAGCTTGCCGCATTCGGACACTTCCCGGAAAAGGGAGTATGCCTGTAACTGCCGTTGATGAAAAAAGGAGGGTACAGGACACTTTGGCACCGTGGTTAATTGAGGTCGGCACGGCATCCGTAGCCGATTATGCCTTTTCAATGGAGCCTGCACAGGGAAAAGGATTCGAACTGAACCTATCCCGGATAGCTGTTCGTTTAGATAGCATATACAATCGGGGGACTACCATAAGGGCAGACCTCAAAGACCTGAGGGTTGTCAGACAGGAAGGTGGGGAAATCACCCGAATGGAAGCCGATGTCGATTTGGACGAACGGAAAAGCCGACTCACCGGAGTCTATCTTCTCACGCCCAACAGTCGTCTACGTATGGACGCGATGGCAGAGAGTGCCATGAACGGGATTATTCGTCAAACCCCTTTGTCTCTCACATTGGATGCCGTTATCGGAATGAAAGACGTGGCACTCTTCTTACCCCAAATCCCGCGAACCCTTGAAAAAGAGAGCATTCACCTGAAAGCTGCACTGAGTTATCAGACCCGGCAACTGGAAATAGACCGCTTACTGATAGCCATGCCCGGCAATGTCAAAATAGAAGGCAGGGGAAATCTATCCTCATTGCAAAACTGGCGGGAAATATCGGGTAACCTGGCTTTAAAAGGAAATATAGAAAACTCCAGAGCCATCAATGACTGGCTGAAAGAGAAAATCAACATCCCGTCCCCGTTAACCCTGACCCTGAATGCTGAGGCGGAAAAAGGAATCGTCCGACCGGCCTTCCGGCTTTGTGAAAACAGGGGATGTCTCCTTCTTTCCGGCGAATATAATTTCCCGGAAGAAAAATATGACTTGCAGCTCCGGGCAGATACCTTTTCGCTGGCCTCCTTCTTGCCCTCCGATTCCTTGGGAATCCTCACGGCAGAAGCTCAGCTGAAAGGGCAGGGATTACAATGGTCCCGTGCTCAGGCGCAACTCACCCTTGACATTCGGCAATTGGCATACAAGCACCACCTTTATACAGGGATAACCCTGGCAGCCCTCTTGGCAGAAGCCCGCCTTGAAGCCAGTCTGAAAAGTGTCGATCCCGATTTATTGCTCGCTCTTGACATGCAGGCGGATTCGGTAGCCCGGCAATATCTCCTTCATCTGAAGGGAAACGTGGAAAAAGCCGACCTGAAAGCCTTGAATCTGACATCGCAGGAAATGACCCTCACTGCGGGCATAAAAATAAATGCTTCTGCGATACCGCTTGAAAACTATACCCTGGATGCTTGGTTTTCCCGGATAGGGATAGACAACGGCGGTGGCATGCAAGACTTGGGAGAAGCCACACTGCTTTTAAACAGTACCCTGCACACAACCCAATTGAATCTCACTTCAGGGGATTTCCGCTTGGACTTTCAGGGCGACACACTGGTGACCGGCCTGTCGGCCCTCTTTGGACAAGTGGCAGCCGGATTGCGGCAGCAAATCGCAGAACGGCATCTGGACATGACACGCTTGCAGCACACCTTTCCGCGCTTCCATCTGTATGTAAAAGGACACTCCGACAACATCATCGGAAAATACCTGAAAGCAAAGAAAATCGGATTTAAAAACATCAACATACAGGCGGAAGCCTCCCCCGAAAAAGGGGTAAACCTGGCAGCGGAAATGATAAAACCGTTTGTCGGGAACATTGATTTCGATTCGGTCACGTTGAATCTGAACCAAGAGAAACAGGACATTGCCTACCGTTTGAAAATAATAAGCGGAAACGGAGCGATGAAAGACCTTTACCAGCTGGGTTTATCCGGAACCATAGGGCAAAACGGGCTTAGCGTCCTTGTTCATCAGCAGGACCGTCAAGGGAGAACCGGAGTCAATATCGGAGGAGCCGTTACCTTGGGGGACAGCACTTACAGCGTGCGCCTCTTTCCGGCTTCCCCCGTCCTGGGCACTTCTTCCTGGACCTTGAACCCGGAAAATCAAATCCTCTTCTACAAAGACCGCCGCATCGAAGCCGACCTCGACTTAGGCTATGAAGGAAAGACATTCAGTTTGCACACCTATCAGGGGAAAGACCGGAAAGACCAGTTGGAAATCGAAATAAAAGGAATCAACCTGACAGCCCTCTCGCGCTCCATACCCTTTGTTCCGGACTTAGGAGGCTTGCTGAATACCGATCTGTCGCTTTCCCCGCAGAAAGCCCTTTTTGACGCAGAAGGAGAGATCAGCATAGACAGCTTTTCCTATCAGAATAAAAAAATTGGAAATCTGCAACTGGATGTGAAATATGCTCTTATGCAGAAAACAGCACGCCACACCCTGGATGCCGTCCTGCAATTGGATGGGGTGAAAAGAGTACTGGCAAATGGCTACATTTCGACTTCTGTGTCCGACCGGACTGTCGCTCTCCGTACAGAAATACCCTCCTTACCGTTGGGGGTGATTAGTGCATTCATGCCCGGAAACTTGCTACTTCTGTATGGCGACCTGCATGGGAAAATGGATTTAAGCGGTACGCTCGACCGTCCTTCCATAGACGGGCAATTGGCATTCCGGAAAGCCGGAACGGAAGTGGTCATGCTGGGCACCCGTTTTAGCTTTGACTCCACTGTTATCCCTGTTCGGCAAGGGAAAATATACCTGGATAATTTCGGATTGACAGCACCGAACAAAAAACGCCTGGAAATGGACGGTCAAATTGCCCTGCTACCTTGGGAGCGCATGGCGTGCGACCTCTCACTAAGAGCAAACAACTTTCAGATTGTCAATGTAAAAGAGAACCAAACCTCCCTTGTTTACGGAAAAGCCTACATCGACCTGAATGTCGGATTGAACGGTCCGTTTCAGGCGCTGAACCTCACAGGGAATGTGAATCTGCTGAATAACACCGTTTTAGACTACGTGTTGCGAAACTCATCCCCCGAACTGAAAGACCATGCCCGCGACCTGGTGCGCTTTGTCTCTTTCCGGGATTCCACGCAGAACGAACAAAACGAACTGACAAATCGCATCAATACGGGAAGTTTTTCCATGAAACTGTTGATTGAAATAGGGGAGGCCGTCAGTATGAACATCAATTTGTCGGAAGACGGCAACAACCGGGTTTCCATACAAGGCGGAGGAAACCTCATTTACTCCATGAACCCCGAAAGCGGTAACAACTTGGTGGGCAAATACATCCTGGGGGGAGGGATGGTACGCTACGGCCTGCCGGTAGTCGGAGAGAAAAACTTCACTATTCAGAATGGAAGCTACATCGAATGGACAGGCAACCTGATGGAACCCATACTGCATATCACGGCAGCAACGGCAGTGCGGGTCAGTGTGACGGAAGACAACCAAAGTTCACGTATCGTCAACTTCGAGGTGCTGATCCGTATTGAGGACGATTTGCGGCAACCGCGCATCACGTTTGACCTGACGGCTCCCAACGACCAGGCCATTCAGACCCAATTGGCGGCCTTCTCTGCCGAAGAACGTACCAAACAGGCAATGAACCTCCTCATTTATGGCACCTACACCGGCCCCGGAACCGTAAATACCGGGACCAATGCCAACAACACACTCAATAACTTTGTCGAAAAAGAACTCAACCAATGGACCCGGAAATACCTCAAAAACACCAATCTCACTTTTGGTATCGATACCTACAACCAGATAGGCACTGACGGACAGGAAGTCAAGCGCACCGACTACTCCTATCAGTTCTCCAAACAACTCTTCAATGATAAAATCAACGTAAAAGTCGGCGGACGCATCTCCTCCGACAACGACCCGGGAACCAGCATGGAAGACAACCTCATAGATGATATTGCCATCGAATACATGTTTACCAAAAAAAGAAACCTCTTGATGAAAGTATTCCGTCACACCAACTACGAAAGCGTACTGGAAGGCGAAGTCACTCAGACGGGTATCGGTATCGTGTGGAGAAAGAGTTTCAGAAAACTGAAAGAAATTTTTCAGGGGAAAAAACAAAAGAACCGACACGAAAATTGATGTTATGAAAAACAAAATATGCTTTTTCCTGGCCCTACTTTGGTTCTCTTCCTCCTGTTCAACCACCAAAAAACTGACGGGAGATGAAGTGCTTTATGTGGGCGTGAAAAAAATGGAAATCAAGACCCCGGGAAAATTCAAACTGGAAGGCAGGCAAAAATCTGCCGTCACGGCCCCGTTATCCTATCCGCCCAACAACCCCTTATTTTCACCCTACTACCGCACCCCCTTTCCCATTGGACTGTGGGTCTACAACTGGGACATAAAAAAAGAAAAAGGATTGAAATGGTGGCTCTACCGGAAACTGGCAAAGAAACCTGTCCTGATTTCCGATGTACAGCCTGAACTCCGCCTGAAAATGGTGGAAAATAACCTGAAAGATTATGGTTTCTTTGAAATCAGTCACTCCTATGAAATCATCCCCCGCAAACACAACCCCCGTAAAGCGAAAATCTCCTACCGGGTGGAACTGCCCGAGCCTTATCGTCTGAATACTGTTGCCTTGTGGGGATGGCCTCCGGCAATGGACTCCCTTCTCCGGCACAGCATGTCCTATTCCCTGCTCAAATCAGGCAACCAGTATGATGTTAATGAAATGGAACAGGAACGCCAGCGTATAACAAGCCTCTTGAGAAACCTCGGATACTACTATTTCCAGTCCGACTACATCGAATTTCTGGCCGATACCACCCAACAGCCCCGGAAAGTAGACTTGCGCATCGGCGTCAAACAGGGCATACCCGATGCCGCCTTCCGCACCTATCGGATTGAAAAGGTGGAAATATCCCTCTCCGGTTCAGCCAACGAGGGAAAAAGGGATACCGTTGTCCGGGAGGGGGTAAAGCTGGATTACATTCCGCCCCAGACCTTAAAAGACAAATTCATCGTAAACGCCGTGCAACTCCGTCCCGGACAGCTTTATTCCGCTTGGAGACAAAGCCGCACACAGGTCAACTTAGTGCAACTCGGCGTATTCAAATATGCCAACCTGAGCATAAAACCGACAGACACCATTACCTCCGGAAAACTGGATCTGAAAATTGATGCCGTATATGCCCTGCCCATAGAAACGGAAATCGAAGTCGATGTCTCCTCCAAATCCAACAACCTACTGGGACCGGGACTCACGCTTAGCCTCAGCAACCGTAACATTTTCCGGCGGGCGGAGAACTTTTCTCTCAAACTGACCGGAGCTTATGAATGGCAGATCGGGGGCACCAAAAATACAAATGACAACGGATTAATCAACTCCTACGAACTCGGGTTGAACCTCAATCTTTCCATCCCACGGCTTTCGCCCCGATTTATGAAAACAAACGCCGACAGGCAGGAGAGGAGTAACTTCCAGATCGGAACGGACGTTCTGAACCGCCACAGCTATTTCCGCATGATTTCTTTCTGGGGGAACGCTTCTTACGACTTTTTTTCTTCCCGGAGAAACCACCACTCCATCGTCCCTTTCAAACTGACGTACACCCATTTGTTGCGCACCTCCCACGAATTTGATTCCACCCTGAATAATAATCCTGCCGTTGCTTTGAGTTTCAGAAATCAATTCATACCTTCCATGTCGTATTCTTATACGTTTGACCGGGCTGCTACATATCGGAATCCGAACAGGTTATTCTGGCAGACATCACTGACACAAGCCGGAAATATCATTTCGGGAGTGGAATATCTGACGGGAAGAAAGGGGAGCGGCAAGAAAATATTCGGGAATGTGTACTCACAATTCCTGAAACTGACCAGTGAAATCATCAAATACCGGCAGGTATCTGACAATTCATTGGTGGCGATGCGCTTCATGGGGGGCATCGGATATGCTTACGGCAACACGAAAGTCATGCCATACAGCGAACAATTTTATATCGGCGGTGCAAGCAGCATCCGGGCATTCCGGATTCGTTCTATCGGACCGGGCAGTTACCATCCGCAAACCAAAAGTGTAACGGCCTATCTGGACCAGACGGGAGATATAAAACTGGAAGCCGACATCGGCTATCGCTTCAAAATTGCCGGACGCATGTACGGGGCTTTATTTATGGATGCCGGAAATGTCTGGTTGGTGCGGAAGGAAAAAGAACGGCCCGGAGGAGAATTCCGCCTGAAAGGATTGTGGAAAGAAATCGCCTTGGGTACAGGCTTCGGACTACGTTATGATATCACATACATTGTGATTCGCGCTGATTTGGGAGTTGCTTTGCATGCTCCGTACGATACGGGTAAAACCGGGTATTTTAACATCCGTAACTACGGATTTAAAGACGGACTGGTATTGAATCTGGCCATCGGTTACCCTTTTTAATCCTAACTTATAAAAACCAAAAGCCATTGGTATTATTTGATCTGCATTTCTCCAGCTTCGGGCATTCTGGAATAGGCACACCCTGCTTGAGCATTGGCAGGTGCATAAAAAAAAGCTGCATATCTGCCCGCAGACATGCAACCTCCTGATTGGGGCGGAGAGAGGGGGATTCGAACCCCCGATACCCTTTTGGGGTATACCCGCTTTCCAGGCGAGCCAGTTCAGCCACTCCTGCATCTCTCCATTGCAGTGGTGCAAAGATAGGACAAAAAGTAAAAAACAGAAACTAAAAAGCAAAAAAAATGCGTCCTCTTGTAATTTTAGAACATACGGAGGAAAAAATCCGGCATGACCTTTTTTCTCCTGTGCTCTGTTGGGGTCGGAACATCGAATAAATGTGAAAAAAATTAATATTTTTTTAAAATGGTGGAAATTATTAACTAAAACCTACTATTTAAATTCATTTTTCTTTATTCGTGTAACAAATTATAACTTTTAGTTTTATCCAATTGATGTGCGACTGATTTTTTGTTTAAGCTAAAAAATTTATTCTTTAAAATTAAACAGTATGAATAAAGAGATGATTAAACCTTATTTCCCTTACGGAATAAGAGTAGCAGCGAATGGATGCTACAAAGAAACTTCAATAATAAAAGAACTGTTTGACAACTCATTTCTCGTTGAAGATTATTGGAAACATACTTTGGAAATCCCTTATGACACGGATGAATATAAATTGGTTTTACACCCTGTTACCGTAGAACATTTCCAAACACCCTTGCGGGTGAACTCCAAAAAATTGATTGTCGCCGACCACCTCTGTTCCATCGTATATGAAAACATTAAAGACATCCTGCCCTCAGATAACTCCGACTGGCTGGTGGAAATGATTGTCAGCTATTTCAACGACCGGACACCTTGCCCCTTTTCAAAAAGTACCATGAGTAAACTTTGCTCTGTTCTCTATGCCTTACACTTTGACGTATTCGGTTACATAGAGCGAAATCTCGCCAGAAATGTATGTGACATGAATTATGACTCCTACGAGTTCGATAAAATACTCTTATAGAACCGGAAAGATACCCGAAACAAAAATGTGCCGGAGTTTTTTCTCCGGCACACCTTGTATTTTATACACCCCTCTTACGGGTGTTGCAGCAACTGCATCAGCTTGTCCAGCTTCGGAGCCATAATAATCTCGGTACGGCGGTTCAGACTCCGGCCTTCGGCAGATTCATTGTCTGCCACAGGCATGAACTCACCCCTGCCGGTGGGTTGAATTTGCAAAGGCTTCACTTGATACTCCTCCGTCAGAATCCTCACCACGGACGTAGCGCGCAACACACTCAAATCCCAGTTATCCTTAAACTGCGCCGTATGAATCGGTTGCGTATCGGTATGGCCTTCGATAAAAACATCAATATCTGTCTGCTTATTCAGCACCTCCGCCAATTTAGCCAACGCCTCCTTGCCTCGTTTGTCAACCCTGGCACTGCCCGACTCAAACAAGAGCTTATCGGACATCGCAACATACACTTTCCCGTCATGCTGTGTTACCCTCAGTTCGTCACTCCCGAACCCCATCAAAGCATCCTGCACATTAGCAAGCAACCCGCTCACCGTTTCTTTCTGGGCGCGGGTCAACTCCTCCAATTTCCGGATGGTATTTTCTCTTTCCTCCAATTCCCGGCTCTTTTCATCCAGCAAGGCACTCAACTTCTCCTGTTCCGACTTATTGGAAAACAATAGCTTGCGGTATACCTGCAACTTCCCGCCCAACTCTGCTGTGTCATTTGACAGATTTTCAATCCGTTCCGATAGGAGGTCTCCGTTTTCATTACAGGTTTTGAGCTGTGACCGGAGGGCTTCCTCCCTTTCGAGAGAGGCAATGCGCCCGTTTTCAGCAATAAGATACTTCTTTTTACATACGCACGAAGTAAAACACGTGGCAGCCGCTAATACAAAAATCCAAAACAACTGTTTCATAACCTTAGACTTAATACGTTAAAATTTCTACTCCGTTCGGGGTGATGAGAATCGTATTTTCCCATTGGGCAGAGGGTTTCCCGTCCTCCGTAAGCACCGTCCACTCGTTGTCGGAATCGACATACACCTTATAACTCCCCATATTAATCATGGGTTCGATCGTAAAAATCATACCGGGAACCAGCAACATACCGCTGCCTTTGCGACCCACATGCTCCACCTCCGGTTTCTCATGAAATTTCAGTCCTACGCCATGACCGCAGAAATCCCGTACCACGGAAAAACCGTTTGCCTCTGCATGGCTTTGTATGGCTTCTCCGATATCCCCTAAAAAACCCCACGGTTGTGCTGCCGCAATCCCGCGCTCCAGACACTCTTTGGCCACCTCGACCAGGCGCTTGCAGGCAGGACGGACACTCCCGATCATAAACATACGCGAAGCATCGGAATAATAACCGTTCAGAATCGTCGACACATCCACATTGACAATATCTCCTTCCTGCAACACAATATCATCGTCGGGAATACCGTGACACACCTCCTCATTGATGGACGTACACACACTTTTCGGAAACCCCTCGTAATTCAATGGAGCGGGAATGGCACCGTGTGAGACGGTGTAATCATAAACCAGCCGGTCAATCTCTCCGGTAGAAATCCCTTCGCGGATATGGGCCGCCACCATATCGAGTACGGCGGTATTGACGGCTGCACTTCGCCGGATGCCTTCAATCTGTTCTGGGGTTTTCAGAATATGCTTGGAAGGAACAACATGTCCCCGATGCCTGTAATAATACAACCTCTCTTCCAGGGTCATCTCTTCCGGTGCAGACTTCGTGCGGTTAAATAATTTCATCATAGTGAATTTCGTTTTTTCATTCTTCCCTTTATCCGGTTAAAAGCTATGTAATATACTGTAAAACAAAATAAAACAATACTTCTCCCGCAAGCCGGAAGAAACATCCTGTTTGGCGGATAAAAATAACGATATTTTCTTCCCGTTCATCCATCCGGAACAAAAAAACAGGCAAAGGAAAACATCATCCGTCCGATGCAAAAATAAATGCCCACTTTTTATCTTTAAAAATTTTCGGTAAATACTTTAATTATATAATTTTGCACACTTTAAACAAACAGACCTGCGGGACTGATACCCGTAATAAAAAAATAAAACCTTAAAACCAGCGATGTAATTATATGGAATGGGTGAGTACACTATTATTCGGAAGCGGCATCGGACATTCGATATTATTGATTTCCGTAGTCATATTTATAGGAATCTTATTGGGAAAAATTAAAATAGGGGGAATATCCTTAGGCATTACCTGGATACTCTTTGTCGGCATCATTTGCAGCCACTTCGGATTGAAAATGGACCCCCAGGCCTTGCACTTCCTGAAAGAATTTGGTTTAATACTATTCGTCTATTCTGTCGGGCTGCAAGTGGGACCCGGATTCTTCTCCTCTTTCAAAAAAGGAGGCGTTACCTTAAACCTCCTCGCAACCGCCATCATCTTTCTGGGAGTACTGATCACCTATATCATTCATGTCATTACCGGATTGCCGATTACCACCATGGTAGGCATTCTTTCCGGAGCAGTGACCAACACCCCCGGACTGGGTGCGGCCCAGCAGGCCTATTACGACATGAAAGGCGTCGAAATGCCCTCCATTGCCATGGGATATGCTGTGGCTTATCCATTGGGCGTGATAGGAATCATCCTGGCCATTGTCTTGATTCGCTACCTATTCCGTATATCCTTTGATAAAGAAAACGAAGCGGCACAAAATCAGGCAACGGAACAGGCCTCCAAAGCCACCCACATCTCTCTCTTGGTGAAAAACCCGGCCCTCTTCGGGAAAGAAATATCTGAAATAGCTGCCTTAATTGATAAAAAATTTGTCATATCCCGGATTCTTCACCCCAACGAAGACTTCGAAATGGCTAAACCTCGCACCCACCTGGAAAAAGACGACAAACTCTTTGTCATTGCCGCCAAACAGGATCTCAATGCCATCATTGCTTTCATCGGCGAAAGGATTGAAATGCATCGGGCGGAATGGGAGAAACTGGACGACAAACTGGTATCCCGGCGCATAGCCATCACCCGCAACGAAATCAATGGAAAGACCCTGGGACAACTCCATCTCAGAAACGGATTTGGTGTAAACATCACCCGCATTAACCGTGCCGGAGTAGACTTGGTGGCCCACACTGGACTGCAACTTCAAATCGGAGACCGCTTGACGGTCGTGGGAACCGAAAGAGACATCGAAAACGTGAGCAAAGTGCTCGGAAATTCCTTACGCCGCCTGCGGGAACCGAATCTTGTACCCATCTTTTTAGGCATAGCCTTGGGAATCTTAATCGGAAGCATACCCTTTGCTTTCCCCGGCATACCGCAGCCCGTCAAATTGGGACTTGCCGGAGGACCTCTGATCGTGGCCATACTGATCAGCCGCTTCGGTCCCCATTACAAACTGATTACCTATACCACCATGAGCGCTAACCTCATGCTGCGTGAAATCGGTATTTCTTTATTCCTGGCGTGTGTCGGATTGAATGCAGGCGAGGGCTTTGTGGACACGGTTGTGAATGGCGGAGGATGGTCGTGGATTGGTTACGGTTTTGTCATTACCTTCCTGCCTCTCATGATCATAGGAATCATAGCGCGGGTAGTATATAAAATCAACTACTTCACCATCATGGGACTGATTGCCGGAAGCACGACCGACCCGCCCGCCTTGGCTTATTCCAATGCCACCGCAGGCAATGACATGCCTTCTGTCAGCTATGCCACCGTGTATCCCTTGACCATGTTTTTGCGGGTACTTACCGCACAAGTATTGGTGCTGTCATTTGCATAGACGGGGAGAGGCGTCACGCCCTCTTCCTTCTGCTTTTCAACAGACGGATACTCCGCTGGCGGCGTCTTTTCTTGTACTTGCTGTATAGCCCAAGGACAAACAGGGCACTGAAACATACGAAAATAAATATCAGTATGCCCGGGTTCAGATTGTCGCCCTTGACATTCGACCACATGTCCAGCACTGCCTCCGTGGCGTCTCCGAAATCCCGCTCCATAGCGCATTTCTCGATAAAACGCTTATCCGGATACATCGTATGCCTGACTTTCAGGGATTTCCCCGCCTCACCGAAAAAATAACTGACATCCGAAAACCCGGATAACGTCGAGTCCTGGACATATTCCATAATTTCAGGCGAAGAAACGGCACTCACATACCCGATCTCCTCCATATTCCGGATGGCAATATCCGGACGGCACATATAATTGATAAAATAACTGGCCGCCTTCACATTCTTCGCATACTTCGGTATGGCCCAACAGTCATACCACACCGTACTGCCTTCCTCCGGAATGGCATAAGCCAACTCCGTGCCGATCGCTCCGGCCTCCTGGATCGCCCATTCGGCATCGCCGCTCCAGGTCATATTCAGATATAACTTGGACTTCGTCATCATCTCCTTCCCGAAATCGGCTTCCCAGCCCGCCAGCAAAGGCTTCATCGCTTTCATGTAAACCTCGACGGTGTCAATGGTCGCCTGGCTGTAATCGTTCATCAGTTCGTCAACACTGACCTCCCCCCGGGCAAGCCGATCCCGGTTGGCGTAAATAATACATGTACCGTAGACATCCCGGTAACTGTCTTTCATCAGGATTTTTCCTTTATACTTCGGATTCCAGAGACAGGCCCAGGACTGGACATCCCCCTCCGGCACAAACTTCCGGTTATACAATATCCCCGTCGTGCCCCACATATACGGAACGGCATAATCCGACGTCTTGCGCCCTTGGTAATCCAGCTTGGAAAGTTCGTGCGTGATATAAGGTGCAATGTTGCGTGTATAATCCGTACTGTCGCCGAAATGACGTTCAATGGGAAGAAGCAGGTCCTTCTTCATCATCCGTTCGATGATATAATCCGACGGGCATACCAGGTCAAAATCCTCCTTCCCGCGGGCTATTTTCGTCAGCATGATTTCATTGATGTCGAAAACCTGGTAAACGATACGGAGATCCTCTCCGGTCTGCTCCTTATACCACACCTTGAAATCTTCCAACACACTTTCATCAATGTAATCCCCCCAATTGTATATTTTGAGCGTGGACAGGCGTTTATCGGAATGAAAATGGCACGACATAAGGCCCAGCAAGACAAACACGGCGAGGGCCCAAAAGCGGAAAAAGCTCTTATTTTTCATGGACAGCGGATTTCTTTGCTCTCTGGTTGACAATGAAAAGCAAAACAAGTACGACAATAAAAATCAGCGACGTCAGGGGACGCAACTCCGGCGTCAAACCTCCTTTACGCGCATCGGCATAAATATAGGTGGAAAGCGTTTGCAATCCCTCATTGCCAATTGTGAAAAGGCTGACGACAAAATCATCGAAAGAAAGCGTGAACGTCAGAATAAAACCGCTGATAATCCCCGGTTTGATTTCCGGAAAAATCACCTTCCGCAAAGCCTGCATCGGAGTAGCACCCAAATCGAGGGCGGCTTCGTAAAGGCTTGGATTCATCTGTTTCAGACGAGGCAATATGCTGAGCACCACATACGGCACGCAAAAAGAAATATGGGCTAAGACTACTGTCATAAACCCCTGGCTGATACCCAGGCTGACAAAAAGGAGAAACAACGAAACACCCGTAATAATCTCCGGATTCAGAATCGGGATATTGTTCAGAAACAACACCGTATTCCGGGTCTTGTGGCGGAGATTGAAAATCCCGATGGCAGCCAGACTGCCCAGAACCGCCGACGCCGATGCGGCGATGAAAGCAATGGCAAACGTATTGAGCAACGTGACAAACAACGAATTGTTGACCCCGCCCGAAAACAGCGACTGGTAAAGTTTCGTGGAAAAACCTGTCCAGTTGCCGAGCACTCTCGCCTCCGTAAACGAAAAAATAATGATAATCAGGATAGGAGCATAGAGAATCGCCAATAATAGCCATACATACAACTTGGCAAACAGATGTTTCATAGCAGCCCTCCTTCCTCGCCCGACTTGTCGTCCGTAAACAGACTGCTGACCCCGATAAGTAACAACATCACCAACGAAATCGCCGCCCCGTAATTCCACATCCCGTTATTGATGTTTTCCTGCACGGTTGTTCCCAACAGTTTGATATTATTCAACGTCAGCAATTCTGCAATGGCAAAAGTCGACACCGTAGGCATAAAAACCATCAGAATGCCACTCGTGACGCCCGGCATTGACAAAGGAAGTGTCACGCGGGTGAACACCTTCAGCGGACAGGCCCCCAGGTCCTGTGCTGCCTCCGTCAGGCTGTGGTCCGTTTTATTGAGCACATTGTAAATCGGATAAATCATAAAAGGCAGAAAATTATAGACCAACCCGAAAATAAGGGCGCCTTCGCCCAAAGGAAGCTGTAAAAAATCAAACAATGCCACTGTCGCCAACGTACGGATAAGCGTATTAATCCACATCGGGAGAATAAAGAGCATCACAATCACCGAAGTCGAACTGAAAATATTCTGACTCAGAATCCAGGCTACCGGATACCCTACAATCAGACATACCAATGTCGTAATCAGGGCGATACCGATAGAATACACAAACGTATTTACTGTCTCGCCGTGGTGGATGAATTTTTGGAAATTGGCCAGGCTGAACTGCCCGTCAGCATCCGTAAACGCATAAATCGCAATCAAAATCAAAGGGGTGATTACAAAAACAAGCAGAAAAACGGCATAAGGAATCGTCCAGTTTTTCTGAACCCCGAAACGTCCAAATTGTCTTTTTTTCAATCCGGTAAATTTAAAGGTGAATCACTCTGATATGCTCCGGCATAATGCTTATGCCCACTTTGTCCCCGTCGTCCCACACATCCTGCGTGTCGACATATATGTTTTCATCCCAGTCGGTCAGCACCGTCAGGTGATAACGGTCACACTTGTATAAAATGTATTTCACTTCTCCCTCAATCATCCCCTCGTTATCCAACAGTTCGACGTCGCCGAAATCCACTTCCACCTTCACTCTCTCCCCGGCTTCAATCCCCTCGACCTCTTTACACTCAAACTCATGGCCTAAAAATTCGACATGGGAGGCATCGATCAGTTTGCCTTCGAACGTATTGCAAACTCTCTCTTTCTTCATCACGTGAATATCAAAAGGTTTCACGGCCAATCCCACTGTTGCGCCGACATTGAAGCAATTGTAATCATGCACCAGCAATTCATATCCGTCCTCCGTTAATACCGTCAGCTCATAATGCACCCCCTTGAAGACCACAGACTGGATTTTACCGCAGAGCATGCCGTTTGACGGATTTTCAAAGACAACAATGTCTTCGGGACGCAATACGACATCCACCGGCGTGTGCTCCCCGAAACCTTTGTCCACACACTTGAAATCGTGGTTGGCAAACCGTACCAGTTCATCCTCAATCATCTCCGCATTCAGAATATTGCTGGCACCGATGAAGTCCGCTACAAAAGAATTGGCAGGCTCGTTGTACACATCCATGGGGGTGCCCGTTTGTTGTATCACCCCTTCGCTCATTACGACTACCGTGTCACTCAGCGTCAGCGCCTCCTCCTGGTCGTGTGTTACGTATAAAAATGTAATTTTCAAATTCTTGTGCAACTCTTTCAACTCCATTTGCATGTCCTGCCTCATTTTCAGGTCCAGGGCGGAAAGAGGTTCATCCAGCAAGAGCACCTCCGGTTCATTCACAATAGCCCTCGCAATGGCTACCCGTTGCTGCTGGCCTCCGGAGAGGGAATCCACCGAACGGTATTCATAATCGGTCATGCTTACCATTTTGAGAACCCGTGCCACCTTCCTGTCAATCTCCTTGCGCGGCAGTTTTTTCAGCTTCAAACCGAAAGCGATATTGTCATATACATTTAAATGCGGAAATAATGCATATTTCTGAAAAACCGTATTGACAGGGCGTTTGTATGGAGGAATGCCTGTAATCTCCTTCCCGCCGATGAAAATCTGTCCCGATGTCGCCGGAAGAAAACCGGCAATCAAACGCAATAAAGTGGTCTTCCCGCAGCCCGAAGGCCCCAGTATCGTCACAAACTCCCCCTTTTTGACGGAAAGATTGATATTGTCCAGAACGACTTTGTCCTTGTAACTTTTGTGGATGTTCCGTACGTCAATGATATAATTGAAATCCTGCATGTTTGTCTTTTAAAACGGTAGAACTGAAATTCCTGCAAAGATAGTGTATTAATTCATGTGGAACAATGGAATACACGGAAATATTCCGGTACAGGAAAACGATGGGGCGGACAGATGAGAAAATGGAATAAATATGCATTGATTGGTGCATAATCCCGGTTTTGTGAAAAAACAGGAAAAGAAGAACAATCCTGCAGGAAAAAATTACGTATACAAAAAGGGAAAGAAAGAAATTTCCGGCATTACGCCGGAAAAAAGAATTGTAACTCGTCAAACCTTATACTTAATCATTATGGAAAGAAATCTGAAAGAAGCACTGAAACACAGAAGAAGCTACTATAATCTGGGCAATGAGTCCCCGCTTGGAGATGAAGAAATTGCGGACATATTGAAATTTGCCCTTACCTATATTCCTTCGGCATTCAATTCACAGTCCGCCCGTCTGGTGCTCCTGTTAGGAGAAAATCATCGCAAATTATGGGAAATCGTCAAATCCACCCTGAAAAAAATCGTTCCGGAAGCATCCTACGAGGCTTCTGAACACAAAATTGACAAATCGTTTCTTTCCGGCTATGGAACCGTGCTGTTTTATGAAGACCAGACAGTGGTGGAATACTTACAGAAATCATTCCCATTGTACGGGGACAAATTTCCGGATTGGTCACAACAGGCCTCGGCAATGCACCAGCTTGCTGTGTGGACCATGCTGGAAGATGCGGGCTTCGGAGCCTCACTCCAACACTATAACCCCCTGATAGACGATGAAGTGGCCGCCACCTGGCAGCTGCCTCAGTCCTGGCACCTGATAGCCCAGATGCCTTTCGGCAAACCCTTGCAGATGCCCGCACCGCACGAAAACAAACCCCTTGAAGAACGCCTCCGGGTATTTCAATAAAACGCTGCACTTCCATGCAAAACACACCTGGATGGAGCGGGAAACAAATAAAGCGGAGGAACATTGGAAAATGTTGCCTCCGCCGGAAATCCACTCTGTTACGAGGAAAAGAAAACTGTTTCTATTTTACTCTGTTGTGCTTATGTGCTGAGATACACCGTCAGTGAGGCATCCTTGCGCTTTCGGTTGAGGGCAAAAGCGTAAATTTCCACTGCCGACATATCAAACTTGTCGGGGAGTGTTACGGGAACATCTCCGACATCGCTGCGTTTGCCCAATTCCTGTACCATGCAAATCTCAAACCCCTTCTCATAGATTACCCCAATGAGAACATCATCGGGATATACACGTCCCACAGACATGGCTTCGGCAATCTTGAACGTGACACAATGTTGTTCCGTGTCAACGGTGGCTGTCACTTCCGGGATGAACAAATCCCCATCCGAAAGTTGGAGTTGTGAATAATCAACCGTTGCTTCGTACTGCATCGTATTTTCATTCTTTGTTGCTGTGACGGCTTTCCGGTTTTGCCGTATAAACATATTGGCTCCCGAAAGTCCTCGTTTGGGACGTTGGAATCCAAGTTGGAGAGGAAGCAAGAGCCGTTTGCATAAATGTCCGGCTTCGCCTTGGATACAGCGGTTGGCTTGTTGGGCTTCCGTTTTACTCGTATTGGTCAATACTTTTTTACGACTGATGGTTGAGCCTGCTCTTTGATAATAGGTCAGGTCTCCGACCGACTTGGTCAGACGCAGGGTCTGACTTCCATAATTGATCCCCATAATTGAAATGTATTAAAATTAGTAATTACATACACACCGGTCGACTCTTAATAAGTTTCACCGGTTCGGTCTCTAAACAGAGCCGTGAATTTCACTATGGCTAAATTAAGAAAAATCTACACATTTCCAAATATATTTCGCGGAATATTTTGAAAAATATTTTTAACATAATTAATCGGTGGATGTGATGAGGATGTAAAATGAATGTATCGGACCGGAGTTTTTTTATTATGCTGTCGGACTTTGGGCATTCAATCCCTTATCCTGCAAGGGATTAATAGGGGTGTTGAAATCTATTTACCCTCGCTAAGTCCTCTGTTAACCCCTGCTAAACCCTCACTATTGGCCTTTTATAAAGAATTATTAGCGGATTTTTTTGCTTTTTTATAATTTTTTCGTAACTTACACATCGAACCTTGATAAATTCATCATGCCATGGGACGCTCCAAACACATATCTTTGCCTTTGAGAGGAAAAATAGGGGATATCGTATTTTATACCCGTAACGGCCAGACATACGCCCGCAAAGCCCCTTGTCGGAAGTCTTCGTCTATTCCCGAAGTATGCCGGCCGGCTGTCAATATGTTCACCCAGGCTTCGGCTACCTACCGTTTTTTGCCGGATCGACTTTGTGACATATGGAGAATGGGTGCCAAAGGGATTGCTGCGAGTGGCCGGAATCTTTTTATCAAAATGAATTTTCACGCCTTCCCGGCAGAAGGAAAAGCGCCTTACTATGAATTATTGAAATTTTCTTCCGGATTGCTGTCGCTACCCTTGCAGATGCAAGCCGTTGCCGACGATACAGGCAAATTTTGCAGATTGCAATGGGACACCTCCGTGGCTCTGCCTTGTACTTCGGCGCAGGACAGATTGTGGGTGGTGGAACTCCATACGGACAATCCTCTGGTGATTTGCATGGTGGATGGCATTTGTGCTCTTCGTTCCGATGGTGCGTGTGTTTTCCCGCTTCGGCACGAACTTGGACGGGAAACCCATTTGTACGGCTTTTTCAGTTCCCCTGACGATACACTCTTCTCCGATTGTAAATATTTTTGTATCAACAAAGAAACAACAGAATAACAAGCCCTTTCCCTATTTCTGACAAGATTTTTTATTGGTCTTTCTGCGATGGATTAATATGTTTTGGAAGAGTCGGGATTTTGAAGTTTCAAAAGAATTTATTTCCTTTGTAAAGGAAGACAACCCCTTTTTATGGAGTTTGTAAAATAGATAGAAATGTAATTTTAGTAGCTAAATAGAGAAAATTAAAAATAAAAAACCATTCTAAAAACATTGGAATGGTTCTGTGAACTAAATGGAAGTCTTGGTCTAAGAATCTGCAACATTCTAAAAACCCAACTAGACAGACAATTAGTTCCATGTTTTATACGTGGAATTATTGTGCTGTTCGTTGGGTGGGCTTGTTGCAGAGCCTTTAGACAGACGGTTATCAATATTCCACGTTTTTGCATGTATGCAAAAAAAATTATGATAGTGTATTTTATTTATAAAGAATGGTCAGGTAAGAAATCTTTAGGAGAACATTTAAATACCTTAGCAAAGGTATTTATATGTTTAAAGTTGTATTTTTTCTCTCTTTTTCCTGATTCTACATCGCCGATAAATCCTTGTGATAAACCGGAAGCAGCAGATAAGTCTTCCTGCGTCCAGTTAAGTTCAAGCCTTTTAGCCCTTACTTTGTCAATCACATATTGTTCTATATCAGCTAATGCCATCTAAATTTGAAATTTACGCAATTAAGGCATTTTTAATAGGCTTATTAAACGCCAATAGGCGATAAATAAAACGTAATTTCATACATAATGTTTTAACTATATTCCTAATATAAATAACTGATAAAATATCTAATTATATGTCCATGGCGCTTCCGAATGAACTGTCTGTTACGATTTCTTCAAGTATGAAGAATACACATGTTGTGGATAATTTTATAGAACTTGTTATCGATCGTTTTCAACTCCCTGAATTTCTCCGTGCAAGGTTTACTGTGGCCATAGTGAAAGCTGTACACAATTCCATTATTCACGGAAACAAAGAGAATCCGAAGAAAAAAGTCATCATTGCTGCTGTTAAAAGTTCTACGGAGGTGTTGGTTACGGTAGAGGATCAAGGGAAGGGATTCGCTCCGGACAAACTGCCCGGTTTTACTCAACCGGAGTGTTTTTCATTATATCGGCTTCCAAGAGGACTTTATTTGATGAGCACCCTCTCGGACCGAATCCTGTTTGAGAAAAATGGAGCAAAAGTGATAATGGCTTTTCTTTTAAATTGAACCGCATATGAAAATTTTTATTCTTTTGGGTGCCTGTTTCTTTCTGGGTGTTTTTATCGGCTATTATTATAGGGATGCAAGTGTGGAAAGAGAAATCCGGGAAGAGTTGTATAAGCGTGAAGTGCAGGAATGTGAAAGGCAAATAAAAGAAAGCAGGCGATTGTTGAAAATGATGAACGGCAATAGTTGGGAGGAGGAATGGGAGGCCTATCTGATACAGGAGCTGATGAAGGAGGATTTCCCTTTCTAAGTGTTTTGTTTTATCGGAGAGATGTTTTTAGCTTGTCTCTTTTTCTTTAATTTTTTCCGTACTTAGTGAATAAGTTGTATATTCGCAATGTTGGGGCTTTGCATTTTTGTATATTTTTGGGTGCGGAAATATTTATTAATTTTTTTATATAGATGGAACAGGAAGAACAGAAAGTGAACTCACTGCCGGAAAATGCTTACCGGGAACTGAAGCCGGGCGAGGTATACAAACCTATGATGCCGGCGGACTCCAAACCGAAGGAGGTGACCGTTTATTCGGTTGTATTCGGTGTCATTATGGCCATTGTTTTCTCGGCTGCCGCCGCTTATCTCGGATTAAGGGTGGGGCAGGTATTTGAAGCGGCGATTCCCATTGCGATTATCGCTGTGGGGATAGGAAATCTGGCGAAAAAAAATAACATGCTCGGACAGAATGTGATTATCCAGTCGATTGGTGCTAGTTCGGGGGTGATAGTGGCAGGGGCTATTTTTACTTTGCCGGCCCTTTATATCTTGGAGTTGGATGCTGATTTTTACCAGATTTTCCTGTCTTCCCTGTTTGGCGGCTTGCTGGGGATTCTGATGCTGATCCCGTTCCGTAAATATTTTGTGAAGGATATGCATGGCAAATATCCTTTTCCCGAAGCGACGGCGACAACCGAAGTACTGGTGTCGGGAGAGAAGAAGGGGAATCAGGCGAAACTGTTGGCCGTCAGTGGACTGATAGGCGGATTGTATGATTTCATTGTCAATACTTTCGGATGGTGGACGGATACGATTTCAACACGTATCATGGGCTGGGGCGATATGTTGGCAGAAAAGACGAAAGTGGTGTTTAAAGTCAATACCGGAGCGGCACTGCTGGGATTGGGGTATATCATCGGACTGAAATATGCGGCAATTATCTGTGCAGGTTCGTTTGCGGTGTGGTTTGTGTTGATACCGTTTATCAGTTATTTTGCCGACGGACAGACGGTGGCTGTGGGAGAAGGGGTGACTGCGCTGATTCGGGACATGTCGCCGGAAGCCCTCTTTTCAAATTATGCCCGCCATATTGGTATCGGGGGAATTGCCATGGCGGGGGTTATCGGGATTGTCCGTTCTTCCGGAATCATAAAGAAAGCCCTGGGGCTTGCCGTGAGTGAACTGAAAGGAAAGAAAGGAGCGGAGGAAACGGCAGAGCGTACACAACGCGATTTGTCCATGAAGTTCATTATGGCAGGGATTCTGGCTACATTGATAACTACGTTTATTTTCTTCCGTTTCGGTGTACTGGGCAATTGGTTCCAAACCGTCATAGCCATTCTGATTGTCTTTGTTATTTCATTTCTTTTTACGACGGTGGCGGCCAATGCCATTGCCATCGTGGGAACGAACCCTGTGTCGGGAATGACGTTGATGACCTTGATTCTGGCTTCCCTGGTATTGGTGAGTGCGGGATTGAGCGGTACGAGCGGCATGATGGCAGCGATGATTATCGGTGGTGTGGTTTGTACGGCGTTGTCGATGGCGGGAGGATTTATTACGGATTTGAAGATAGGCTATTGGCTGGGAACGACCCCGGCGAAACAGGAAGCCTGGAAATTTTTAGGCACGGCTGTTTCTGCCGCAACAGTGGCGGGAGTAATGATTATTTTGAATAAAGCATACGGTTTCGTCGGTGAAGGGGCTATGGTAGCTCCCCAGGCGAATGCGATGGCAGCTGTAATCCGTCCTTTGATGGAGGGTGGGGCTACGCCCTGGATGCTCTATTTTGCCGGAGCGGCGTTGGCGTTGATACTGACGATGATTGGTGTCCCGGCATTGGCTTTTGCATTGGGGATGTTTATTCCTCTGGACTTGAATACCCCGTTGCTGGTGGGGGGATTGGTGAGCTGGTATGTATCCACCCGCAGTAAGGATGAACATGTAAACAAATGCCGTCGCGAACGCGGAACCCTCATTGCTTCCGGTTTTATTGCCGGCGGGGCTTTGATGGGGGTTGTCAGTGCCGTACTGAAATATGCGGAAATCGACTGGTTTGTCCAATGGGGCGGTGCTGAATGGCTGGCCGTTGTGATGTATGTGGCAGTGATTGGTTATTTGATTTGGGATGCTTTGCGGGCCAAGCCGGAGGAGGCGTAAAAGGATAGTGGGGCATCCGTATTTTAGAATTGTAATTTGAAACAGTTATGGAATTGAAAGAACGTTTTTTGAAATATGTGGGGTTTGATACCCAAAGTGATCCTGAAAGTAAGAAGTTCCCCTCTACCGATAAGCAATTGGTGTTGTTGAAACATTTGGCGGAAGAGATGAAGTCAATGGGTATGACAGAGGTGGAGATGGACCGTTACGGTTATGTGATGGGGACGGTTCCGGCTTCTCCCGGTTATGAGGACAAGAAGGTTATCGGTTTTATTGCACATGTGGATACCAGTCCCGATATGAACGGGGCAAACATCCGTCCGCAGGTGATTGAAAACTATGACGGAGGAGACATTCCGTTGAACGGGGAGTTGACCATGACATTGAAGGATTTTCCGGAATTGTCGTTTTTTAAAGGGCATACGTTGATTACGACCGACGGGACTTCTTTACTGGGGGCGGACGATAAAGCCGGGGTGGCCGAGATTATGACGGCTGCGGAGTATTTGCTGGCTCATCCGGAAATCAAACACGGGAAAATCCGTATCGGGTTTACGCCGGATGAGGAAATCGGGCGTGGGGTGGACTTTTTCGATGTAAAACGCTTTGGTGCTGATTTCGCCTATACGGTGGACGGCGGATTTGAAGGGGAACTGGAGTACGAGAATTTTAATGCTGCCGGAGCCAAGATAACAATCCAGGGGCGTAATATTCATCCCGGATATGCCAAGGATAAAATGCTCAATGCTTTGCAGGTGGCTGCCGATCTCAACAACCAGTTGCCGGTGTGGGAGCGTCCGGAACATACGGAAGGGTATGAAGGTTTTTATCATTTGACAGGACTTTGTGGCGGAGTGGAAAATGCAACGGTAGAGTATATTATCCGGGATCATTCGCGCGAGAAATTTGAAGCCAAGAAGAAGTACCTGATTGAGGTCGTGGATTTTTTGACTGAGAAATACGGGGAAGGGGTGATTACGCTGAATCTGAAAGACCAGTATTACAATATGCGGGAAATGGTGGAACCTCATCCGGAAGTGATTGATATTGCGATGAAGGCTATGGAGGAGGCAGGAGTTACGCCGCTTGTGCGTCCGATACGGGGAGGCACCGACGGAGCCCGTTTGTCGTATATGGGACTGCCGTGTCCGAATCTCTTTACCGGAGGTATGAACTTTCACGGGAAATATGAGTATTGTTCGTTAAATACGATGCAGAAGGCCATGCAGACAATTCTTAATCTGGCCAGGCTTTGGGCGGAGTGATACATAAAAAGCGCCGGATGTCTGATGGCAAAGACATCCGGCAAACCAGATACGAATCAATTGTGATTACGTTAAGCCCTCTTTTCTGAGTTGCGGGATGTTCTTCCGCTTTTGACGTTCCGGATTTTTATTTCCTGTTGTAATGCTGCTGCCGGGTTATGCGCCGGAGCATCCCTTTGTGTCGGAATTTTCGTAAAGGAATAAATAATTTTAGGAATGTTTTTTTGTTTTATTTTTAATTTTTTACTTTTGGGACTTCATTAAACGTTTGTGCGGCAGATTGTGAATCCTTTGCCGGGTGTGCCCGTATTCTCGGTTTGCGGCGGATAATTGTTTTATGAAGGAGGTGAAAGGTATGGTCCGGAACGCGGGATATTTTCTGACAGGTTTTAATTTATTCTTATGAATTTTACATTATTGGTCGTTGTATTGATTACGGCGATAGCATTGGTGGCTATTGCTTTGGGAGTGGCGCGTTTTATTTCTCCCCGGTCTTTTAACGGACAGAAGGGAGAGGCATACGAGTGCGGTATTCCTACGCGGGGGAAGTCGTGGATGCAGTTTAAGGTGGGGTATTATCTGTTTGCGATACTGTTTCTGATGTTTGATGTGGAAACAGTGTATCTGTTTCCCTGGGCGGTGATTGTGAAGGAGACGGGAGTGGACGGCTTGTATTGTATCTTGTTTTTTATGGCGGTGTTGATTTTAGGATTGGCGTATGCCTGGAAGAAAGGAGCTTTGGAATGGAAGTAAAGATAAAATCAATGAAGTATGAAGACTTCAAGGATAACGAATATTTGGAACAGTTGCGGGCGTCCGGTACGAATGTTATTGTGGGACGCTTGGACGACCTTATCAATTGGGGCCGTTCGAATTCCGTCTGGCCGCTTACGTTTGCCACGAGTTGTTGCGGCATTGAATTTATGGCGGTCGGGGCGGCGCGTTATGACTTTGCCCGTTTCGGGTTTGAAGTGACGCGGGCGAGTCCCCGTCAGGCGGATGTGATTATTGTGGCCGGTACGATTGTGCATAAGATGGCTCCCGTGTTGAGGCGGTTGTATGACCAGATGGCGGAACCGAAGTATGTGATTGCCATGGGAGGCTGTGCCATTTCGGGAGGGCCTTTCCGGAATTCTTACCATGTGGTGCAGGGGGTCAATACGATATTGCCGGTGGATGTGTATGTGCCGGGATGTCCGCCCCGTCCGGAGGCTTTGCTTTACGGTATGATGCAGTTGCAGCGGAAGATAAAGGTGCAGAAGTTTTTGGGTGAGGTGAACAGAAAGGAAAAGAAAGCAGATAAATGATTCTCCGTATGAGTAGTTTAAAAGAGCATATATTGAAGATTGTTCCGGAGGCGGAAGTGAGTGAGGGGGAAGTGCCGGTAGTGAATGTCAGTCCCGGAGCGTTCCGGACGCTGGCGATACATTTGCGGGAGGATGCAGGGTTGCAGTTTGATTACCTGGTGTGCATGACGGGGATGGATTTCGGGGAGAATCTGGGAGTGTACTATCGTTTCAGGTCGACAGTCTTGCGTCAGGAGCTGACGGTACGGGTTGAAACCGTTAACCGAGAGCAACCGGAGTTAATGACGGTTGCCGATTTGTGGGCAACGGCGGAGCTGAATGAAAGAGAGGTGTTTGATTTTTTCGGTATCCGTTTTATCAATCATCCGGATATGCGGCGTCTGTTTCTGAGAAACGATTGGGTGGGGCATCCTTTGCGTAAGGATTACGACCCGGCACTCAATGATGTGCGTCTGCACAGTGATGAAACGCTGGATACGGCTCCGGTGCTTGAAGTGACGGAGGAGGGTGTTGTGGAGGAGAAGGAAAATGTGGTGTTTGGTGATTCGGAGTATGTGGTGAATATCGGACCTCAGCATCCGGCCACCCACGGAGTGTTGCGTTTCCGGGTTTCTCTGGAGGGGGAGATGGTGAAGAAAGTGGATGTCAATTGCGGTTATATTCACCGGGGGATAGAGAAAATGTGTGAGAGTATGACTTATCCGCAGACGCTGGCGTTGACTGACCGGCTGGATTATCTGTCGGCTCATCAGAACCGCCATGCCTTGTGCCGTTGTATAGAGCAGGCGATGGGACTTGAGGTGCCGGAACGGGCGCAGTATATCCGAACGATTATGGACGAGCTGACACGGGTGGCGTCCCATCTGTTGTTCTGGTCTACGTTTTGTATGGACCTGGGGGCTTTGACGGCTTTTTTCTATGGTTTCCGCGACCGGGAAAAGATACTGAATTTGTTGGAGGAGACTTGCGGGGGGCGGTTGATAATGAATTACAATGTGATCGGAGGGGTTATGGCGGATATTCATCCCCGTTTTGTGGAGGGGGTGAAGGAGTTTATCCGGTATTTGCCGGGAGCGATGAAGGAGTATCACGAGATATTTACCGGGAATGTCATTGCCCGGCAGAGGATGCGGGGCATTGGGGTTTTATCCCGGGATAAGGCCGTTTCATTCGGAGTGACGGGACCGTCGGGACGGGCTTCGGGGTGGGCGTGTGATGTGCGTAAGCTGAAACCGTATGCGGTATATGACAAGGTGGCGTTTGACGAGGTATTGCGGGAAGACGGAGATGTGTTTGGACGCTATATGGTGCGGCTGGATGAGATTACCCAGTCTTTGCGGATTTTGGAACAGTTGATAGACAATATTCCTGCCGGACCCTACAGTGTGAAGACCAAACCGGTGGTAAAGTTGCCGGAAGGAAGCTATTTTACGAGTGTGGAGGCAAGCCGGGGTGAGTTCGGCGTATTGATAGAGAGCCGGGGTGAAAAGAATCCTTACCGTTTGAAGTTCAGGTCTCCGGGATTGCCCTTGGTGTCGGTAGTCGATACATTGGCTACGGGGAATAAGATTGCGGATTTGATTGCAATCGGCGGTTCGCTGGATTATGTGGTGCCGGATATTGACAGGTAAAGAGATGTTGTTTTTGATTTAGAAAAGATATTATGTTCGATTTTTCAGTGATAACCGGATGGGTGGATCGGATGTTACGGTCGTTTTTGCCGGAAGAGGCGACGGTTTTGGTGGAGTTTGTCATGATTGGGGTGGCTATTTTACTGGGGTATGCGGTGATAGCTCTTGTCCTGATTTATACGGAGCGCAGGGTATGTGCTTTTTTTCAGTGCCGTGTCGGACCGAATCGTGTGGGGCCCTGGGGATTGACACAGAGTTTTGCGGATATGATCAAGATGCTGACGAAGGAGTTGATTACGATTAATAATGTGGATCGCTTCCTGTTCAATCTGGCACCGTTCATTGTGATTATTGCCTCTGTGATTTCTTTCAGTTGTCTGCCTTTTGCCAAGGGACTGGAGTTGATAGATTTCAATGTGGGGGCGTTTTTTGTGATGGCTGTGTCTTCGATGGGGATTGTGGGGATATTGCTTGCCGGGTGGTCAAGTAATAATAAATATTCGCTGATTGGCGCTATGCGTAGCGGTGCGCAGATGATCAGTTATGAGTTGTCGATCGGAATGTCTATCCTGACGATTATTGTGTTTACCGATACGGCGCAGTTGTCGCTGATTGTGGCAAATCAGGCGGACGGATGGTTTATTTTCAAGGGGCATGTTCCGGCTTTTATTGCTTTTATGATCTATCTGATTGCCGGAACGGCGGAGACGAACCGCGGGCCTTTTGATTTGCCGGAGGCGGATTCCGAACTGACGGCAGGGTATCATACGGAGTATTCCGGTATGCATTTCGGCTTTTTTTATTTGGCGGAGTACCTGAATATGTTTATTGTGGCGGGGATGGCGACGACGTTGTTCCTAGGAGGCTGGATGCCTCTGTATATACCCGGCTGGGATGGGTTTAACCGGGCCATGGATTTTATCCCTTCGCTGTTTTGGTTTTTGGGTAAGACCGGGGTGCTGATATTTATTATGATGTGGTTTAAGTGGACTTTCCCCCGGTTGAGGATTGACCAGTTGCTGACGTTGGAATGGAAGTATCTTTTACCGATAAATCTGGTGAATATGTTTGTGATGGTGATGGTGGTGGTTTTTGAGTGGCATTGGTAAGGAATGATTGAAAGTTTATGGAGATGAAAACGAATTATTTTTACGGTTTGTTTGCCGGGCTCGGTTCGTTGCTGACGGGAATGAAGGTGACATTGCGGGAGTTTTTTACCAGAAAGACAACGGAGTGTTATCCGGAAAACCGTTCGGCATTGAAAATGTATGAGCGCTTCAGGGGTACTTTGGAGTTGGTGCATAATGAGAGAAATGAACATCGGTGTGTGGCTTGCGGCATTTGTGAGATGAATTGCCCGAACGGGACGATTCATGTGCATGCCGATGTGGTGGAGGATGAAAACGGGAAGAAGAAGAAGGTGTTGCGGGAGTATGAATATGATTTGGGGAGCTGTATTTTTTGCCAGTTGTGTGTGGTGAATTGTCCCCACCAGGCGTTGCGTTTTTCTACGGAGTTCGAGCATGCTGTCTTTACCCGGGAGAAACTGGTGCGTAAGTTGAATCGGGAGGGCTCGGTGCTGGAAGAGAAGAAAACGGAAGATAAATTATAAAAGCAGATATGGTATGGAATTAGTGGTGTTTTGTATCCTGGCGGCGGCGATTGTGGTGTTTTCCGTGCTTACGGTGACCACACAGCGGATTCTGAGGTCGGCAACTTATTTGCTGTTTGTTTTGTTTGCGACGGCGGGAATTTATTTTGAGCTGAATTATGCGTTTCTGGGGGCTGTTCAGTTGACGGTGTATGCGGGGGGGATTATTGTGTTGTATGTGTTTTCCATTTTGTTGACGAGTCCGGATGGGGACAAGCTGGCGACGAAGTTACCGAAGAGTAAGTTCTTTGCGGGGCTGGTGGCTGCTGTTGCCGGAGCGGTGTTGTGTATTTTTATTACGTTGAGCCATACTTTTCCGGTGACCCATTTTACGCCGGGAGAGTTGGGGATGAAACAGATCGGTTTCGCATTACTGGGAACCGAAAAGTATCAGTATATGTTGCCGTTTGAGGCAATCAGTGTGTTGTTGCTGGCTTGTATCATCGGCGGGATTATGATTGCGCGAAAGAGAGGATAACGGAGAGCCTGCAGGGGCTTCCTATAATATAAGGAGTTTGTTATGGTACCTATGGAGTATTATCTGGTGGTGAGCACCATTATGTTTTTTGCGGGGATTTACGGTTTTTTCACCCGGAGGAATTTGTTGGCAATATTGATTTCGATTGAGTTGATACTGAATTCGGTGGATATAAATTTTGCCGTTTTTAACCGTTTTCTCTATTTCGATCATCCGGAGGGGTTCTTTTTCGCCCTTTTCGCTATCGGAATTTCCGCTGCGGAGACGGCGGTGGCGATAGCCATTATCATTAATATTTATCGGAATATACGGAATATCCAGGCTGGTAAGCTGGATAATATGAAATATTGATTTATTCGGTTTAGCTATGGAGTTTACAATGTTTGTTTTGTTGGTGCCTTTACTGATGTTTCTGCTGTTGGGGTTGTGTGGCGGACGGATGAAACCGTTGACAGCTGGGGTGTTGGGAACGTTAGGGCTTGCCGTGATAACGGTGTTGTCCTATGTGACGGCTTTTTCTTATTTTACATCGGGGCGCACGGACGGAGTGTGGCAGCCGTTGACGGTGGTAAATGTGGAGTGGCTTCGGTTTACGGAGTTTCTGCATATTGACCTGGGGATATTGCTTGACCCTATTTCGGTGATGATGTTGGTCGTAATTACGACGGTGTCGTTGATGGTTCATGTTTATAGTTTGGGCTATATGAAGGGGGAGAGGGGTTTTCAGCGGTATTATGCCTTTTTGTCGTTGTTTTCTTTTTCGATGTTGGGGCTGGTCGTGGCGACCAATATTTTCCAGATGTATATTTTCTGGGAGCTGGTGGGGGTGTCTTCTTATTTGCTGATTGGTTTTTATTATACGAAACCGGCGGCTATTGCGGCTTCCAAGAAGGCTTTTATTGTGACGCGTTTTGCCGACCTGGGCTTTCTTATCGGTATTCTGCTTTTGTCTTTTTATACCCATACGTTTAATTTTGAGGAGCTGATGAGTGGGACGGCGGTGGTTTCCGCTTCGGGAGCGACGTTTATGGGGTGTTCCGTAGCAGCCTGGGCTTTGGCGCTGATTTTTATTGGCGGAGCAGGGAAGTCTGCTATGTTCCCGTTGCATATCTGGTTGCCGGATGCGATGGAGGGACCTACGCCTGTTTCTGCGTTGATTCATGCGGCGACGATGGTGGTGGCAGGGGTGTATTTGGTAGCGCGTCTTTTCCCGTTGTATGTGGAGGCTGCTCCCGATGTGCTGGTGATGATAGCCGTGGTGGGGGCGTTTACTTCTTTTTATGCCGCGGTGGTGGCTTGTTGCCAGACGGATATAAAACGGGTGCTTGCTTTTTCGACTATTTCGCAGATCGGTTTTATGATGGTGGCGTTGGGGGTAAGCGGGATGGGGGGGCATGCAGGCCTGGGATATATGGCAGGGATGTTTCATTTGTTTACGCACGCTATGTTTAAGGCGTTGTTGTTTTTGTGTGCGGGGGCGATTATTCATACCATCGGAAGTAATGAGATGGCAGCTATGGGAGGTCTGCGCAGGTATATGCCCTTGACGCATTATACTTTTCTGGTGGCTTGTCTGGCGATTTCCGGCATACCGCCTTTTTCCGGTTTTTTCAGTAAGGATGAAATCCTGACTGCCGCGTTTGATTTTAGTCCCTGGATGGGAGGGGTGATGAGTGTGATTGCCGGAATGACGGCGTTTTATATGTTCCGGTTGTATTATAATATTTTCTGGGGACGGGAGGCGGTGCGTGAGCATCAGCCGCATGAGGCTCCTTTGACGATGACGTTGCCTTTGATTTTTCTGGCAGCGGTGACGTTGGTGGCGGGATTCATTCCTTTCGGGAAGTTTGTGAGCAGCAACGGAGTGGAGTATGTGAGTCATTTGGATGGGAGTGTGGCGGGAGTGAGTATTTTGATTGCCTGTGTGGCAATTGCCGTTGCTACGTGGTTTTATGCTAAGGGTTCGTCGGCTCTTCCGGGGAAGATTGCAGAGGGGTTGGGCGGATTTTATAAGGCTGCCGTCCATCGGTTTTATATTGATGAGGTGTATCTGTTTATCACAAGGCGTCTTATTTTTTCCGGTATTTCGAGTGGCATTGCCTGGTTCGACAGGCATGTGGTGGACGGGACCATGGATTTGCTGGCAACATTGACACAGCGGGTGGCGTTCGGTATCCGGCGGTTGCAGTCGGGACAGATACAGCAGTATGCCTTTGTCTTTTTGGCGGGGACTTTGGTGTTAGTGGTTTTGATGATATATTGTTGGTAGGATCAACGAAAAGGGTATAGAAATGAATTTTTTATCTTTATTTGTAGCAATACCGGTATTGATGATGCTGGTTTTGTTGGTGAGCAGAAGTCTGAACGGCATCCGGGCGGTGATGGTGACGGGAGCGACATTGTTGTTGGGGCTTGCCGTGATGTTGGTGTATATGTATATCGGAGAACGGGGGGCGGGGAATAGTGCGGAGATGTTGTTTTGTGCCGACCGGCTTTGGTTTGAGCCTCTTAATATACATTATGTGGTGGGGGTGGATGGCATTTCGGTAGTGATGCTTTTGTTGTCGGCGGTGATTGTTTTTACGGGTGTTTTTGCTTCGTGGCGGCTGGCTGTGCAGCAAAAGGAGTATTTTATGTGGTTTTGTCTGCTGGCGACGGGAGTGTTCGGCTTTTTCATATCCATTGACCTCTTTACGATGTTTCTGTTTTATGAGGTGGCGTTGATACCAATGTATCTTTTAATCGGCGTCTGGGGGAGTGGGCGTAAGGAGTATGCTGCGATGAAGCTGACACTGATGCTGATGGGCGGTTCGGCATTTTTGCTGGTGGGTATTTTGGGAATTTATTTCCATTCCGCGCCGGAAGGAGGAAGTTATACGATGAATTTGTTGGAGATTGCGCGGGTACATATTCCTGTGAGCGCCCAGCGTTTGTTTTTCCCGTTGACATTTTTGGGTTTCGGGGTGCTGGGGGCTTTGTTCCCTTTCCATACGTGGTCGCCGGATGGTCATGCTTCGGCTCCTACTGCGGTTTCGATGTTGCATGCGGGAGTGTTGATGAAGCTGGGCGGTTACGGTTGTTTCCGGGTGGCTATCTATCTGATGCCGGAAGCGGCAAAGGAGTTGTCATGGATTTTTATCGTACTGACAGGTATCAGTGTGGTATATGGGGCGTATAGTGCGATTGTTCAGAAAGATTTGAAGTATATTAACGCATATTCTTCGGTGAGCCATTGCGGTTTGGTGTTGTTTGCCATATTGATGCTTAACCGGACGGCGATGACGGGTGCGGTGTTGCAGATGCTTTCGCACGGGTTGATGACGGCGTTGTTTTTTGCTCTCATTGGCATGATTTATTCCCGTACCCATACCCGTTCGATTGAGGAGATGGGTGGTTTGATGAGGGTTATGCCTTTTTTGTCGGTGTGCTATGTGATTGCCGGTCTGGCCTCTTTGGGGTTGCCGGGGTTGAGCGGATTTGTGGCGGAAATGACGGTTTTTGTCGGGGCTTTTGAACATGCCGATACGTTTCATCGGGTGATGACGGTGGTGGCTGCTACTTCGATAGTGATTACAGCGGTATATATCCTGCGGGTTGTGGGGAGGTTGTTGTATGGGAACGTGCTGAATCCCGCTCATCTGTCATTGAAGGATGCCACGTGGGACGAGCGCTTTGCCGTGGTGTGTCTGATTATCGCTGTGGCAGGGATAGGCTTGGCGCCCGGATGGATAGCCGATTTGATTAGCGGGAGTGTGTTGCCTGTGGTCGGGCATTTGGGATAGGAACCGGCGGTATAGATAAAAAGGTTTTGAATAGAAAGAAATAGAACGATGAATTTTTCTAATTTGTTTTTTTTGAAGGAGGAAGTGTCACTGATTGTGGTGATGGTGTTTTTGTTGTTGTTTGATCTTTTTGCTACGGGAAAGATACGCCGTTATTTTCATCTGATAGCTTGTGTGGCTCTAGGCGGACACTTGTTGTATAATTTGCAGCCGTTGGCAGAGGCGAAGGCTTTCGGAGGGATGTATGTAAATTCGCCGGTGATTTCTTTGGTGAAATCGGTGTTGGAAGCCGGTGCGCTGATTGTTTTCATGCAGGCGGGGAATTGGTTGGCAGGGGAGAAGGCTTCTATTAAGAGAGGGGAGTTTTATGTGCTGATGCTCTCTACTTTGCTGGGTATGTTCTTTATGCTCTCTTCGGGTAATTTCCTGTTGTTTTTTATCGGGGTGGAAACGGCTTCCGTACCGATGGCTGCTTTGGTGGCTTTTGATAAGTACAGACAGAATGCAGCGGAAGCGGGGGCTAAGTATATTCTTTCGGCGGTGTTTGCTTCCGGGTTGATGTTGTATGGTGTTTCGCTGATTTATGGTACGGTGGGGTCGCTTTATTTTGAAGATATTCCGGCGGGTATTGTCGGGAATCCTATTCAGTTGATGGCGTTTGTGTTTTTCTTTGTGGGGATGGGATTTAAGATTTCTCTGGTTCCTTTTCATCTGTGGACTGCCGATGTGTATGAAGGAGCTCCGACGGCTGTTACTTCTTATTTGTCGGTGGTTTCGAAAGGAGCGGCTGTGTTTGTTTTGATGATGATCTTGTATAAGGTGTTTGCACCGATTGCAGAGCAGTGGCAGTCGATGCTTTATCTGATAATTTTACTGACGATTACGGTGGCTAATCTGTTTGCTTTGCGTCAGCGGAATCTGAAACGTTTTATGGCTTTTTCGTCCGTATCCCAGGCCGGGTATCTGATGCTGGCCGTGATTAGCGGAACGGCAGTGGGTATGGCGTCGTTGGTGTTTTATGTGCTGGTGTATCTGTGTTCCAATTTGGGCGTGTTTGGTGTGATTTCAGTTATAGAGCAGCGTACGGGGAAGGTGGATATGGAGGATTATAACGGTTTGTATCAGACGAATCCCCGGTTAAGTGTGTTGATGATGTTGTCACTGTTTTCGTTGGCCGGGATTCCTCCTTTTGCGGGTTTTTTCAGTAAGTTTTTTGTTTTTATGTCGGCTGCCGGCACCGGATTTTATGTTTTGGTGTTGCTGGCTTTGATTAATACGATTGTGTCGCTGTATTATTACTTGCTGGTGGTGAAGGCTATGTTTATAAATAAAAATGACACTCCCATTGCGGCTTTCCGTTCTGATAACTATACCCGTGTCAGTTTGGTTATGTGTTTGTTGGGCGTGTTGTTTTTAGGTATTTTCAGTGTGGTTTACGAACAGTTTTCACTTGTTGCGTGGGGAATGTGATTTTCAGTGCCTGCGTTTGTTTTTCTTTTTACGCAGGAGCCAGCGGAGGCAGAAGGGACGGCTGAGGTACCACATGATGGACAGGCTTTCCCGGGCAATGGCAAGGTAGAATGGCAGGTTGTCCTGTACATTGTGCCAGAAGTTTTTTCCTTCGTTCGGTGTGTCGGTGTTTTTATGCCGGCGGGGAAAGAATACGTAGCTTATGCCGGAAACAAGCAGGCTTCCCGAGTGTTCGCGGATGTAGTTCCAGTCAGAGGTGATGCGTGTCTGTTCTTCTCTGTGGAGCATCCGTAATTCATGCTGTTTCTGATGGAGTTTCTCCAGGGGTGTCATCCGTTTGTTTTTCTTCTTCATGAATGCTGTGTTTCAGTTCTTCTTCCTTTGTTTTTTCTTCTTCGTCATCTTCGTCCAGGATGGAACCGATAATGAGATTGGTGATGGCCCGGCGGATCGGTTTTTTCCGGTAACGGACGATGAGCAGAATGATAAGATAGATCAGAGATACAATGAGGAATCCAAGGGATAGTCTGCCTGTCAGTTCTCCGAAGAAAAAACCAAGGGAGAAGAAGATGAAAAGGATGGCAAATAATCCCAGTGCGAGCAAGAGAATGCTGTGTGCAAGAGCCGCACTTATTTTGGCGGCTCTTGCACATGCATTTAATCTCAACAGGTCGAATTTCAGTCCGATGAAGGATGTAATCCGCTCTTTGAAATCAGTTAAGATTTTTTCGGATTCTTTTTCCATACTTTTTAGTAGGCTTTGCTTTTGCTTTGATCTTTCAGATCATTGGCATAGTTGGACGTAGATCCGGCAGCTTTGTTCTGGTATTCGTCCATTTTTTCTCTGGCTTTGGTACCGAATTCTTCAGCTTTGTTTTTTGCTTTTTCAGCAAATTCGTGTACGCCGTGTTTTACTTTTTCACCGGCAGTTTCCAGGCCTCTTTTGATAGAACTCTTGTTTTTGATAATCAGATAGGTTGTGAGGGCGCCGATTGCAGCTCCGAATAACAACCCCGGTACTAAATTTGAACTTTCGTTTTTCATGACTTTGTTGTTTTTTAAGTTGTACCATATCAACGAGGTCTGAAAAGGAAAGGTTTTTCTTTTAATGTTATTTTAGGAAGAATACAGATATGTTAATTAAAATGGGGCAAAGGGAGTGTCCCTTTGCCTTATTTCCGGGAGTATTCGGGATAATCGCACCCGAATTTTTCGGACAGATAGTGGGCCATCTGGTCGGCCTGGAAGGCAAACTCGGTGATGTTTTTTTGGATGATGAGGTCGGTGTCTGCCTGGATGTCTGTGAGAGGAATCCGGTAGGAAAGGAAAATTTGATTGTCTTCCAAGCCCAGTTGGTAGTGGGAGGTATCTGCCGGTTGGAGCAGATGACGGAGCAGGGGTTCGAAGTTCTTTTTGGGCAGCAGGTTGATGGGGGATGTGCAGATCAAGAATTGCTGCCGGAAAACGAAGATGCGGATTTCTGATTTGTTTTTGTGGAAAGTCCAGCTTTCATGTCCGGTACGGGCTAATACGGGAAGTATACCCATGTCTTTTATGGCTTTTTCGCAGTAGGATGCCAGCTCGGACAGGGGCGGTTCGCTAAACAGATGGAATGGCAGTTTGTTTCCGCATTGCGGGCAATATTTTTCGTCTTCCGGGATGATGGCATCGCAACAACTGCATTGCAGGTTTAATTTTTGCTGCTGGATATGAGGGCTTTGTTCGAGCAGTGGTTGCAGGAAGCGTACGGGAATGCCGAAGCCCATGTTGTCGGCGTTGGTGAATTTGCTGCTGGTGATGGCTACGATTTCTCCCTTGGAATTGAACATGGCTCCTCCGCTGTTGCCGGGGTTGACGGCGGCGTCTGTCTGGATGCGGTATTGTCCGTCGATAAATTGTAAGGGGGCGGAGACTGTGCCTTCAGTGACGGTAAAGGGGATACCGAACGGGAATCCGGCGACATAGATTTTTTCTCCGGTGCGGGCTTCTTGGGTTGTAAGCCGGATGTCGGGCAGGGAGGGGAAGTTGTTTTCCGCTTTCAGCAATGCAATGTCTTGGCTCGGGTTGGTTAGCAGGACATGAGCCAGATAGCGGCGGCGGGAGTGGTCTTCTATGGCCACTTGCCGGAAACCTTCGACAACATGATGGTTGGTTACAAACAGGTTGTATTTTTTCAGGTAGAAGCAACTGCCCGACCCCCTGGCCTGGGTGACTTTGAATATGGCAGGGAAGAGGTCGGCTTGTAGGTGGGCCGTGTCGGTTTTTATTACCGGTTTTCTTTCGAGGGTAGGGGGTGATGAAAAAGTTGTTGTTTTCATTGGGCTGTTGTTTATGGGGTTATGCTGCAAGGATAGGGTCTTGGGGTGTCGTTTTTCCTGAGTTTTGCATGAGTGTTTCCAGCGCTTCGAAAAGAACGGAGGCTGCCAGGTCCCAAGGTTGTCCGGAAACTTCCCGCAGAGCTGTTTGCAGCAGGCGGTCGGTTTCTTCCGGCAGGTAGTATTTGTAGTAGCTTTCATAAAATTTGTGCGTGATCTGTAGGCATAGTTTTCTGTATTCTCCGGCTTCATATTGTGCAGATGCCTGTTTGTAACAGGTTTGATATTTTTCCCGGATGTCGGAGGAGTAGATGTATTGTTTTTCGGGTATGAAGGTTTCGATGTGGTAGAGGCTCTTTGCAATCTCTTCTATGGGGGTGTCCAGCAGTTCTTTTATGCTTTGTCGGGCACCGGCAATGATCATGGACATGGGGAGGTCTTTGTCCAGGTCGCGGATGGCTTGGGTTAGTGTGTGGTACAGCTTGCCCTGGGGGTGTGCTATGTATATGATTTTCATCAGGGTGATAGCAAGGATATGATGCATTTCATAGAATTTGCGGGAGGGTTCGAAGTATCTGAGTTGGTCAAGGCATTCCCGGCAACTTTCTTGAATGGCATCATAGATGTAGTTGATCTCTTCTGTCGAGTAGGGAGTGAAGCAGGGAGATAGGATTCGCCGGGCCTGGAATTGTTTTTGGAATTCGTAGTCATAGTGTTTGCCAACCAGGCAGATTTCTTCCAAAGTCTGGTATATCTTCCGGGGATGGCTGAAGGCGAGGGGACAGTTGTATTCGAAATGGAGTTGGTTGTCCCGGAGACAGAGCCGGGCTAAATCCAGATCACTGAAATTCAGTTGGGTGACCTGACGCAGGAGGGCCAGTGGGTTTTTGTCAGGAAGGAGCAGGAACGGGGCGTGGATGTATATATTCTCCTGGTCCCATTTTATTTGAATGGTGATGGGACCATGATGTATGGTGAATTTGTTTTCTGAATCCGGCGTGTCTCTGTTTCTCAAGTTTTTATCAATGGAATCCAGCAGGGCGCATAGAGCTTCCCCGTATTGTCCGTTTTCAAAGGCTTCAATGCTCAGGTCGGGAGCATTGGCCGGTATTTTCCCTGTGTGGTGAGGCAGGGTGCTGGAATGAAATGTAAATGTCTGCTTCATGGAATGAAACGGTTATTTTGATTTATGATTCATGGTTTAGCACGGTGGCAAAGATAAGGGGTGAAAGGGCTGTTTGCAAGATGTAAGTATTTGGTTTTCGGATTTTTATGTTAATATTGGATATTTTAGGGGAGGTTAAATTTTCTTATTCCGGACAATTTTGCCAACTTGCCGCAGAGAATCGGAATAAAGAAAGTATGGTTACAGGTATTCGTTTGGCAGGGCATCAGTTGGTGGAACCGCAGTTTGATAGTCCGGCGGATTTGGTGGGATGGATGGGAGCCGTGCAGGCACAGGATTATGCTATGGCAAAATGGGCGGTCGGTGTGAGGTTGAAAGGGGCTATGCTTAGCCGGATAAATGAAGCGTTGGCGAGTGGGGAGATTGTACGTACGCATGTGATGCGTCCGACGTGGCATTTTGTGGCAGGAAAGGATTTGCGTTGGATGCAGAAATTGACCGGACCGCGGGTGAAAAAGGCGATTGATTCATGGGTGAAAAGCGGTGGTTTGGAGGTTTCGGAGAAACAGTATACAGTGTGTAATGATTTGTTGGGGAAAATTTTGTCGGGAGGGCGATGTCTTACCAGGGAGGAAATCGAAACGGAAATGGAGCGGGCTGGAGTTCCTGTTGCCGATGAGCGTGTGAGGCGTTACATTCTCCGCGCGGAGGTGGAAGGAATTGTGTGCAGTGGTGCGGATAAGGATGGTAAACCGACTTATGCCCTGTTGGATGAGCAGGTGGCTCCGGTGTCAGAGTTAGTGAAGGAGGAGGCGTTGGCAAGGTTGGCTGAGGCGTATTTCCGCAGTCATTCACCGGCGACGTTAAATGATTTTGTGTGGTGGTCGGGGTTGACTGTGAGGGAAGCAAGGGAGGCTGTGGGATTGATTTCGGAGCAGTTGGTGACGGAGCGTTTTGAAACGGGGGAGTTTCTGGTTCATGTCTCTTGCCGTCAGGCGGGAAATGATGCGGTGGTGCATCTCCTGCCGGCTTATGATGAGTATTTGATCAGTTATAAGGAGAGAACGACTGTTATGGCTGCGGAGCATTGTCCGAAAGCGTTCAATAATTGGGGCATATTTTATCCTGTAGTGCTTTCGCAGGGGCGGATTGTCGGAAATTGGAAGAAAACAGTCCGTAAATCGGAAGTGGCTTTGTCTGTTTCTGTTTTTGATTCGTCTGGCGTGATTCCGGAAGATGCTCTTCAGAATGCGGAAAAGCGGTACCGTAATTTTTTGAAAAGTTAGGCGTTGAATGGGGGATGGTTTTGGGATTTGTATGTCGTTTTATCATCCTTGGATAGCTATAGTGAGCGTGAGCGGAATACCGGAGCTTGTTGTGTGTAGGTGGCAGGCTCCGGTATTGTTTTGCAGCGGTGTTATTCCAGGATTTTGACCAGTTGGGGCAGAAGGAGGGAAAGGGAGTGTTCGCATTGTGCCGTGTAGAAGTTGTCGTCAGTTACCGTTGCTTCATCGGTGGCTATTCCTTTTTGTATGGCGGGTTTGGCCAATGGATGGATAGCCAGTTTTTTCCCTTCTGTTATCCCGGCGATTTCGAATATCAGCCCGGCAGCACAGTGTCCCGCCATGATTTTGTGTTTCCCTGCGAATTCCTGGATTACGGAGAGCAGGTCCAGATTGTAAATTTCTCCGGCATGCTCTTTAAAGACGGGAACGGCATCGCCACAGGCGAATATCAATGCGTCATAGTCGTCGGCATGGCCTTTGAGTTGGGCTACGGTGTCGTCTGTGTGCAGCAGGATGCCGGAATTAGTCCGGATGGCAGTGGTATTGGCTACTGCAAATACTTTATACGGAATACCGTTTTCAAAAAATGTTTCCAGGTATTGGAATAGTCCGGCTCCGTTTACCGGATTTACTGCTAAAATGGCTACTTTTTTACTCATAATTCTGAATTTTATAAAATGGAACAATAGTTATTTTTAGTAACTTTATTACTTTTGTGATGCAAAGGTAGGTGTGATTTGTAGGGAATCCAAGAACGCATTTGATTGTGAGTAAGTTACATTAATGTAACTGATGTTGGATGTCAATGGAATAGGTGATTGTTAAAAAATGAAAAATTTTCATTATACCGGTAATTGTCCGGTGCGGGATGTACTGAGTCCTTTAAGCAGTAAGTGGACGATGTTGATATTGATGACTTTACATGCGAACGGGACTATGCGTTTCAGTGATATACAGAAAAGTATCGGCGATATTTCCCAGCGCATGCTGACAGTGGCACTCCGTACGTTGGAAAGAGACGGACTTGTGTACCGTAAAGTCTATCCGGAAGTGCCGCCCCGGGTGGAATACGGGCTGACAGTGCGGGGCGGTAGTTTGATTCCTTGTTTGGAGAAACTGGTGGACTGGGCTTTGGAATATATGCCGCAGATTATAAGTGAACGTAAAGAAAAGAAATTGGAATGAATATGGAGCTTGTTTTTTTAGGGACGGGCAGTGCGATGGTTACCCGTTGTTATAATACTTGTTTTGCCTTTCGGCAGGGAGAGGCGTGTTTCTTGGTGGATGCCGGCGGCGGTAACGGGATATTCAACCAGTTGGAGAAAGCGGGCATTGCCTTTACTTCGGTTCGCCGTATGTTTGTCACCCATGCCCATACGGATCATATCCTGGGGGCAATTTGGGTGGTGCGGAAGATTGCTACGCTGATGTCAAAGGGGAAGTATACGGGTGATTTTGTGGTGTATGGGCATGAGGGGGTGATTGAGGCTTTGACGGTTTTTTGCCGCCTGACGCTGCCCGGAAAGATTGTGAAGTACATCGGGGAGCGCATTGTGTTTCAGGAGGTGAAGGAGGGCAGCCGGGTGGAGGTGATGGGGATGGGATTGCAGTTTTTTGATATAGCTTCCACCAAGATGAAACAATTCGGTTTCCGGGCTGATTTGCCGGATGGGAAGTCATTGGCGTGTCTGGGAGATGAGCCTTACAATGAAGTGTGCCGGGAATATGTCCAAGGGGCAGACTGGTTGTTGTGTGAGGCTTTTTGTTTGTATCGCGACCGCGAAATCTTTTCTCCCTACGAAAAGCATCACAGCACCGCCCTCGACGCCGGACGTCTGGCGGAAATTCTGGGCGTGAAGAATCTGGTGTTGTATCATACGGAAGATAGGAACCTGGCGACCCGTAAAACCACCTACACCGCCGAAGCCGCCTCTGAATTTTCCGGCAACATCTACGTCCCCGATGATTTGGAGCGGGTGGTGTTGTATTGATTTGCTGTGTGAACGGGACGTTGAAGCAGGAGTGGATACCCGTGATCCCCTGTTTCAGGCGTATGCGGGAGGGATGGGCATTGAAACCGTAGGGTAAAGCAGTGGCGGGGAATGTTTGGTAAGTTGTAGTCCGGACGTATTTCATCCGGTGGGGGTGAAATATCTGTTGTCGGGAAAAGCGGCTGTGATTTTTACTGTATGGTTCCGATAAACTCTCCTATGACGATGAAACCTTCCTCGTTTTGTATTTGGATGGGGGGATAATCTTTGTTGAGGGGATGTAGGATAATGCTTTCATGGGTCCATTCTCCCGTTTCGGGGTCGTACTTTTTCTCGCTGGTGTATTTTTTGATGGAGTAGCAGCCGCCGTATTCGAAATCGTAATGCTCCCGGTGTTGGATGAGGACGATTTTGCCGTTGCGGGAACCGACGATGCCGTTGCGGAATACACACAGGTCCCCCTCCTTGATCCGGGGTTCCATCGAATGGCCGTTTGCCCTGACGATGAACATACCGGGATTGAGCTTGCCCAGGCCTTCTGTTTTAACCCACCCTTCTTCCTCCGCTTCCTGCCATTCGCTGAATTTTCCGCAGGCTGCTTTCAGGGTGTAGAGGGGGAGGTAGTCGATGTATTTGACATCATCATTGACTTCCGCTTCAATACGGGGCACCTGGGGTGTCGGTTGACAGGGCGTTTGGTGTGCAGGTGCGGGGACCTGAAGCTGTTGTCTGAGATAGTTTTCCAGGGGTTTGTCGCAGCAGTAGACATAGCATCCCTTCATGCCCCGGGTGAGCAGGGTGCGGTAGGTGTTTTTTATGATTTCTTCGGCGAGTTGCCCGGCCTTTACCGGGTCATTACCGGCGTGGATGCCTCTGACAGAATTGTCTGCCCGTGAGCGTTGGGTGACGTCCGTAACGACTTTGCCGTTTTCGTACCTCAGGTCTTTCCCGATAATGACGCCGATGTAATCGACTTCCAGCCCCTGACAGGTGTGGATACAGCCGATTTCGTTTATTGAGTTCTCGCCGATAATCCAGGTGCTTCCGTCTTTTTCGAGGTTCCATTTCATGGCGAACCCGAATTCCGGGATGTTCACGTCTGTTGCTGCCGGCTCTTTCTTGCTTTTCCAGTCCCAGCAATAGCCTGCCACCATCCGGGATTTGTTGTTTACTTTGTTTTTTTCTTCAATAACCTGCCGGAGTTCGTTGGGGTCGGAAAAAATCCTGAAATCGAAGTCTTCCTGCGACAAATGCACGTTGGCCGTACCGGTGATTTGCAGGGTATTGTCCAGCCAGGCCAGATAGCCGTCCGAGCCGTTACAGCGGAATTGCGAGGACAATTCAAGTTTTTTTACACAAGCATGCCGGCTAAGGGCGATTTTTTCGATGTATTGTGATTCTCCGATGTCTTTGATATGGATTTTCTGATGGTCATCTACAAAGAAAACGGTGAATTTGGCGGCATCAATGATTTCACGGACCTGGTTTTCCCCTTTGTTTTGAAACAGTCCGCTTTTGTGGTTCAGGCGGTGAGCCTCGTCGACAATAAGCACATCAAACGTGTTGGCCGGAATGTCATAAAAAGTCCCGGAGCCGCCGAACATATTGTAAATTTGGTTCTTCCTTAATGTCCCCGTAAGTTTGGCGGCATAAACCGCGCGGGGTGCGGCATTTTTGGAGACATAACGGGATACCAGTCCGTTTTGGGTCGTCTCTGCCAGCAGGTTGATGGCCACGACACTTTTTCCGGTGCCTGGCCCGCCTTTGACAATCAGCACTTGTTTTTTGTCAACGCTTGCTTCCCGGCTCATCGACAGGGCTGTTTCGTACACCACCTTTTGGTCGTCCAGCATGATAAATTCCCGGTTGCCTTTGAGCATTGAGGCCAGGCTGTCCGCCAGTTGCTTGGAAGGGCGCAGGCGTCCGTTTTCTATTTTATACAGGATGTCTTGGGTGTCCCCGTGTTTTACAAATTTTTTGATAAAATCCCGGAGTTTGCCCGCATCCGCCTGGAAGAAGGGAGGGGCTTCGGTGATATACGGTTCGTAACAGGGATTGCTGATAATCCGGTCTTTCGGATAATTATGGAGGTAGGCGCAGGGCACCAGGTTGATGTGCTCGTCCCTTATGGTTTGGTTGTAATCCCTGAGCGTTGCGGCATACGACCACGCCTGGTAAGAGGGATGGGCGGTTTCGGAGTTCCCGTGCTGAAAACGTGTTTTAACCAGGGCGTCCTTGTCGGTCAGTTCTGCCGATGACCATTGTTTCAGTTCGATGATGATGACCTGTTCCTGCAATCCTTCATTCAGTCCGGTGATTATGAAATCTATTCGTTTGGAGGTGAGGGGAATCTGGAACTCGATAGAGATACCGGAATCTGCCGGAATCTCCGGGTCTTCCAGAATCCGGTCCATATAGGACATGGAATTTTTCCACGACAGGATTTCATTGCCGGAAGTGCTCCGTCCCAAATGGCTGATGTAGGCATGCAGGATTTTTTCGTCTATCCGGTTACTGAATACATCCTCCCGGAACCCTTGTTTCGTGGATTGGTAGACAATCATAATTCGTTGTATTTTTTGGCGGTTCCCCTGGCTTTTTCCACCGGATATTTTTCTCCGTTTTTCCGGATTTTCCGGAGCACGATATCGAATATGTCGAGGTGATGCTTTTCAGCCAGCAGCAAAGCATAAGCCAGCACGTCCGCCAGTTCCTCCTCCAGCCGTTCGGGGTTTACTCTTTCGGCCTCGCTTTCTTTTTTCCACAAAAACAGCTCATTCAGTTCTGAGGCTTCCAGCAGCAGTGCCAACGCCAGATTCTTCGAATCGTGAAACTGCGCCCAGTCCCGCTCGTCCCGGAACCGGAGCAATGCTTCCATGGCTTCCTGATATTTGTCCATATTTATCGCAGATAATTTTAACCAAAAATAAGAAAATGTTTTGATGCGGGAAAAGAATTCGGTGATATAAATTTTAAGGCTCTTTCCGGGGGATATGGAAATATCATTTATTTTTATGAATCCGTTGGGGGGTATCGCGGTGCCGGAAAATTATGCAGGCTTTGGGAGTTTAATCCGTGAAATATTAAACGAGGTTACATTTTTGTAAAATTATATTCTGTATATTTGAACACAAAATGTGAATATACTCTCTATGATGAACGAATTTACCTCTCTTACACGCGGGCATGTTTTAGCTGCAATACACCGGATTGAGGAGGAGGGTATTCCTGTCCGCTATCAGTCTTCTTATTATGATTTGATTTATGAAGGGAAACGCTTCCCGCCGAAACTTGTATATTCGTATGCGTATTATGCGGCTCATCATGTAAAATTGAGCCATAAAGAATTTCATGGAGGGGAGGAAACGGATACTTTCCATTTTTTGAGGGAGATGGGGTTTGAGATTGTGGGTAAAGAGATGAATGTGGCTATTGATGTGGCGACTTTTATAAAACAGTCCCGGACAGAAGATTTAAGAGCCCGGTTTTATGCCCGGAAATATCAGGGATTAGCTGTTGAAATTGATTTCGGACAAGTCTCTGACACCCGGATTCCTTGGATGTCTTTTTTATACAAAGGCCAAAAAACGAGTCATGGAATCTATCCGGTATATCTTTTGTTTAAAGAGTATGATAAGCTGATATTGGCGTATTGTATAAGCGAAACGAACAAGCCTGAATTGAGCTGGAATTTGAACGGAGAAGTGGAAACAGTTAAGACCTATTTTTCAAAATCAGGTATTGTTCCTCCTCGTTATGGACAATCTTATGTTTTTAAAGTTTACGATACTTCCAAAGCTCTGGATTATGTAGGTATGGAAGAGGATTTAAATCAGATTGTCAGGGAATATAAACAATTAATGGGAGCGACATCAATGGAAAATACAGACTTTCGCATAGATAGATTGAGCACTGATTTGCAATCAACCGGTCTGCTTTTTGAAAAGCGGTTGGTGTATCGGTATGTGACGGCTTTGCTGGCCAAACCGTTTGTGATATTGACGGGATTGGCGGGTTCGGGAAAAACAAAACTGGCTCAGGCGTTTTCGCAGTGGATTTGTGAACGGCAAGAGCAGGTGTGTATTGTGCCGGTGGGGGCGGACTGGACGAACCGGGAAGCCTTGCTGGGCTATCCGAATGCTTTGAATGAGGGGGAATATGTATGGCCGGAAAACGGAGTAATCCGTTTATTGACAGAAGCGAATAAACCCGAAAATCAGGACAAACCTTATTTCCTGATTCTGGACGAAATGAATCTGAGTCACGTAGAACGTTATTTTGCTGATTTCCTGAGTGTGATGGAATCACGGGAGGCGATTCCTCTGCATCCGGAAACAGAGCCCTGGAAGGATTGTAACGTACCTGCCAAAGTCGGCTTGCCTCCCAATCTGTTCATTGTCGGAACGGTCAATATCGACGAAACAACGTATATGTTTAGTCCTAAGGTACTGGACCGGGCTAATGTGATAGAGTTCCGGGTTACGACAGAGGAGATGGAACAGTTCCTGAAACATAAAACTCCTGTGGATTTAAATCCCGTCCGGGGAAAAGGAGCCGACATGGGAAAGGCGTTTGTGGAAATGGCAAAAGACAAGGTATGGCAACCGGGGGAATCTGAAAATCTGACTGACACTTTGCTCGGTTTTTTCGGCAAATTGAAGGAGGCAGGGGCGGAATTTGGTTACCGGACTGCCAGTGAGATATATACTTTTGTGGCCCTTGCTCACCGGCTCATTCCCGATTGGCCGGAAAACGAAGTGATTGATGCCGTGATTATGCAGAAATTATTGCCCAAACTACACGGTTCGCAGCGGAAACTGGAAGGCACGTTGAGAACTTTAGGGGAGTTATGCTTGCGGGAAGGGCAGAATATCGATGATTATTTCGTAAAAGACAACCCCGTAAAAGGGGTAAAATATCCTTTATCCTTGGATAAACTGGTCAGGATGTATAAAGGGGTGGTGAACAACGGATTTGTCAGTTATGCAGAGGCTTAGGGCATGAACAGGCTGGATATACCCGTAACGTTGCAGGATGGTCAGACGGTATTTTTCGTGCTGTTTGGGCAGGAAGGGACTTTGTTTAAAATACCGCAGGAAGAAGCCCGTGCTTATGGCGAGGCGTGCTGTCAGTTGGCAGAGGGAAAAAGTTATGAGTACGGAATAACGGAGGGATATAAAGTGGCGGGAGGAATGCTCACCCCTTCGCGTGTAAATCCTTCTGCCGGTATTTTGCAAACAGGTAATTTTGTAGGTACTTTGTCCCTTGAAATCCGGAAGGGAGAACAGCGATGTGCTGAAATTCAGCTGGAAATCCGGTCGGTGAAAGAATCTTACCGCGAGGACTATCGCCGGATGCTGGAAGAGATTACGGAGTATTCCGCAGAGTTGCTGATGCATCATAATTCACCGGTCAGCCAGTATTTCAAACCTCAGCCTCCGGAAGATGCGCGGGTTTTGTACCAGCGTTTTGCTTTTATAAAATCGTTGATAGATTCCGAAGAGTTTGCGAATGCGGTCCATCAGATATTATCTGCTCCGGTCACCTGTTGGGAGGAAAATAAACAACTGAAAAGTGTTTGCGGGGTGAAAAAAGCGGATCGGCGGGCGATGAGGCAAATGGCCTGCTCCGCGCGTCGTATTCATACTCCCGCGCAACATCCTCTGTACGACCGGTTAAAGACAATTCCCGAAAAAATAGAAACCCGGAGTTTACAGGAGACTGCGGACACTCCCGAAAACCGTTTCGTGAAATATGCTCTTTCTGCGTTTTATACTTTTTGCAGTGCTTTGATGACGACTAAAGCAGCCGGAGAGCGTTTGAAGAGAGAGGGCGCGAAGGTGCTTGACTGTCTGGGACGGTATTTGAATCATGCGATGCTGAAGCAGGTGGGGACGCCCGATTTGCTGCCATTGAACAGCCCTGTGCTGCAACGCCGGGAAGGCTATCGGGAAGTGCTGCGGGTGTGGCTGATGTTCGACTTGGCGGCAAAATTAGTATGGCAGGGGGGAGAAGACGTCTATCAGGCCGGGAAACGGGATGTGGCCTGCTTGTACGAATATTGGTTGTTTTTCCGGTTGCTGCGTTTGGTGGAAGAGGTATTCCGGTTAAAGGTGCAGAACCTGGAGCACTTGATTGTTCCTTCGGACAATGGTTTGGCTTTGCAGTTGAAACAAGGGCGGCATATTGCTTTAACGGGCATATATGCCTGCGAATCCCGGCAGTTGAATATAGAGTTTAGCTACAACCGGCGTTTTACCGGCGATAAATCCTATCCGCAAGGCGGAAGCTGGACGTTGGAAATGCGGCCCGATTATACGTTGACAATTTGGCCGGTAGGCATTACGCAGGAGCAGGCCGAACGGGAGGAACTGATTGTACACCTGCATTTCGATGCCAAATACCGATTGGATAAAGCTAACCGGTTATTTGATACAGAGGCCGGAGCTTGTGATTCCCCGGCGGGATGCCGGAAAGAGGATATCTGGAAGATGCATGCCTACCGTGATGCTATCCGGCGCAGTGCCGGGGCTTATGTTTTATATCCCGGAACCGGTTCGTTTGAGAAAAGAGGCTTTCATGAGATACTGCCCGGAATAGGGGCATTTGCAATAAATCCTGCTAAATATAGCCGGGGAATTGAAGACTTAAGGCAGTTTTTGAAAGAGGTGGCCGAACATTTTCTTAATCGCACTTCTCAGCGGGAAAAGATAGCTTATCGTATTTACGGGATATTTAAAAATAATGAACCTATGGTAGTCAAAGAATATTTACCGGAATGTTTCGGGAAAAACAGGGGCCTGTTTCCGGACGAGACACCTGTTTTAGTCGGGTTTTATAAAGATGCGGCACACTGGGAATGGATTGTCAGGCATAAATTATACAATGTCCGTCTGGGTACCCGGCGGGGGGCTGTCAAACTGGATACCGGACTGATTCAGGCGAAATACGTTTTGTTGCATACAACGGGCGAAATGCGGATATCCCGGTTGTATAAAATTGTTCCAGGAGGTCCTCAGATTTATAGCCGTAGCGACTTGGTTAAAAGGCACTATCCGGCGTCGGAAAAAGACAAGGCCCGCGAGGCTTCTTATCTGGTGTACTCTGTTGAGGAGGTAAACGAACCGGAGCTGAAGGACAGGGTATGGGATATTTCGCGGCTCTCTTCCCATCAGGGGGGAAGAAATTCGGCCCTGCCTTTTGTGGTGACATTATACGATTTGATGAAGGCCCAAGGGTGACCCCGGTGTGTGGGGCTTGGGGGAGGCATACTCCCCGGCTGACGGATTATTCACGGGATTTTAAGAAGGACTTGACAGGGTGTGCGGCAACTTTGGATTGGAATTGTTTGAGAATCGGTATGAATAACTTGTTTTGTTCAGTAGATGAATTTATTTGCGTTGCGGATGATATCGGCAGGCATCGAAAAATCCGGTATACTATACCGGATTTCAAGGCTATTTTTATATCTTTGTACTGTAGTATCTTAATATTTTCTTTGCGTTGTGAATCAGTTGGTTAAATTACAAGCGATAGACTTCTTTTGCGGAGGGGGAGGTATGACATGCGGGCTCAGGCAGGCTGGTGTGGAGGTCATTGCCGGGGTTGATCTGGCAGCGGAATGTGAGAGTACCTACGAAACTAATAATCCGGGGACGGAATTTGTAGGGGCGGATATTACAGAATTGGAAGAAGATTATTTCGAAAAACGATTCGGCCTTGCCCGGAATGATGACAATCTGGTGCTTGTCGGGTGCAGTCCCTGCCAATATTATTCAATTATTAATACGAGCCGCGACAAATCGTTGAAATCAAAGGATTTGTTAAGGGATTTCAAACGTTTTGCGGATTATTATAATCCGGGATTTATTTTGGTGGAGAATGTTCCGGGATTGGCAACCCGGCATGACAGTGTATTACCGGAGTTTCTGGCTTTTCTCGAAAGAAAGGGGTATAACTACAAATGGGACATTGTAAATATGAGTTATTACGGAGTCCCGCAGTCCCGGAAGCGTTTCTCTCTGGTGGCTTCGCGTTTAGGGGAAGCTGCCATGCCTGTAGCCGACGGAGAGCAGAAGCTGCTTAGGGATGCTATCGGAGCGGATAACGGATTTTTTCCGGTGGAGGCAGGACATAAAGATGACAGTCCTTTTATGCACACTGTTTCCGGGTTGAGCGAAGTGAATCTGAAAAGATTGCGGAAAACGCCTCATAACGGCGGTTCCCGGCTTGCATGGAAAGATGATAAGGAGTTGCAATTGCCTTGTTATGCAGGCAAGGACCATAGCTTTGCAGATGTGTACGGACGGTTGAAATGGGATAAACCTTCTTCTACGATTACCACTATGTTTTATAAAACGTCCTGCGGGCGTTTTTCCCATCCGGATGAAGACCGGGGGCTTTCTTTGCGGGAGGGGGCAGCGTTGCAGACTTTTCCGGCGGATTATGTGTTTAAGGCCGGAAGTATCGGGGCTAATGCGCGGCTGATTGGTAACGCGGTTCCTCCTGAATACGGCCGGCGGCTTGGGTTGTTATTAAAAGAATTAAAGGTGAAATACAATGGCACAATTCAGAACGAAAGCAAGGGCGATTGAACTTTTAGGGAAGGGACAGATTGCCGATTTACCTACAGCAATTTCTGAGTTGTGGAAAAACGGATATGATGCCTATGCCGGAAAATTGACGTGTAATCTTTACCTGCCCGGGTATAAGGATAATAATTCCCCGCTGTTTACTTTGACGGATGACGGTTCCGGTATGTCGGAAGAAGATATCCTGAAGAAATGGATTGTTCTGGGAACTGATTCAAAGGCCCGCGGACGTTCTTTCATGACCGGAGAGGAACGTTTCGGAAAACCTTTCCGGATACCGATGGGAGAGAAGGGTATCGGACGGTTGTCTGTGGCTTATCTGGGCAGTCCGATGCTGATGCTTACCAAAAAGCAGGGGGATGTGTGCCAGCTTTTATTTATAGACTGGCGTATCCTGGAGAATTACAATCTGTTCGTGGATGATATTAATATTCCGTTAAAAGAATTTAAGAAGCCGGAGGAATTCCGGCAGAATTTTGCCGGGATGCAGACAGAGTTTCTGGCGAATTTTAATCATGAACAATGGACGGAACAGCCGGAATTAATGGAAGCGATAAAGAAAGATGCGGATTCTTTGGTGATTCCGGAATTCGTTTTTGAAGAAATCCTGCCTGATTTTCTTGTTCCGGAATATCATGGTACCACTTTCCTGGTTTTTAAACCCACGGAACAATTGCTGGAGCTGGCAGATGCCGGGAAGGATGCCGGGGAGGGGAGTGACGCCGTTACGGAAATCCGGCGTTCGCTCAGCGGATTATATAATGTGTTTAGGAATATGCCGGATTTTGTAACGGAGTTTAACGTTTCGGATGCCGGAGGAAAGTATAATATTATCAATGATTTTTTCAGCCAGGAAGATTTTCAGGCAGCGGATCATTATATCCGGGGTGCTTTTGATGAAAATGGTTTCTTCACAGGTACGGTAAGGGTATTTAATGAAAATTTTGATTATAAATTCCGTCCGGTGCGATTACCCGGTAAAACGCCTTACGGTGCGCTGGATTTGGAACTGGGAGTGCTTGAAGGAACCCCGAACAGTTCTAAATTGGTGCCGGAAGTGTATCAGCGGATGTCCGGTAAAACTGAAAAATTCGGCGGGCTTTATATTTACCGGGATGATTTCCGGGTGTTGCCTTACGGCCGGGTGGATTACGATTTTCTGAAATTCGAGGAACGCAGGTCGAAAGGTGCGGGCTATTATTTCTTCAGTCACCGGAATATGTTCGGGTATATTGCCATCAGCCGGGAACATAACCGGAATCTTACGGATAAGGCCGGCAGGGAAGGATTGATTGAAAATAAGGCTTACCGGGAATTTAAGAATGACCTGATACAGCTTTTTGTGGATTTGGCGATGACTTATTTTAAAAATCCGGGTAAGGATAACCCGGAAGAAAATCCCCGTTCCGAGCAGCTTAAAGAAATTCAGGCCAGAAATAAAAAGATACTTGAAGCAGAAAAAAAGAAGGCTAAATACACCAAGTCACGGTTTATTGAAGAATTAAAAAGTAATCAGGAAAGGATTGTACAACTGCAGCGCGAAATTAATGAACTGCAGATTCGGCTGAATGCCGAAACCGTTAAGCTGGAACTGGTGTATAATGATTACAATGAGCTGGTGTTTTTGCTGGAAGAGAAAAAAGCCGAGTTGCGCCGTTTGCGTTTGAATAAACCACAGACCGCCAGACTTTCGGCACCTCAGGAAAGGAAGTTTGAGGATTACAGAGCGGAATATGCCCGGACGGAAACTTTAGTTCAGGAGTGTGAAGAGGAGGTTGTTAAAGTCCGCCAGCGTTTCGATGTTCAGAATCTGCAGAAAGATTATGCAGAAAGATACAGGGCTGAAATGAAGGGGATAGAGGCTTATATTGTTTCATGCAGGAAACGTTTTGGTGCCGTATCCGGGAAATTTGACGGTTTGTTCCGTGAGGAGCTGACTAATTTCATCCGGTTGTTCGAAGAACAGGTACAGACAGGTATTCCGGATATGCCGGAAACCCGGGAAGATTTTGAGCAGGCTATTGATGTGGTGCTGGCAACCGGGGAAGAGGTGAGGAATCAGGCTGAACAGAAATTTTCTTCCTTTCTGAATCATGTCGAAAATCTGAATTTTGAAGTCGACGATGATTTGTTGACCGGATGGTATATGGAGCAGAAGGAGAAGCTGGAAGATAAGCTGAAAATGACAAATGAGCTGGCGCAGTTGGGTATATCGGTGGAAATTATTGACCATGAGTTCAATGTGCTGTATGCCAAGATGGCACAATCCATTAGTTTTTTGCAGAATTATGCTGACGAACATCCCGAAATACAGGATACCTATTCACAATTAAAGGTTTCTTTCCAGCACATGGAAGCCAATTATAAGATGCTGAAGCCTTTATACCGTACCACGCGGCGGCAGAAAACGGAATTTTCGGGGGCTTATATTTTATCCGGCATGCAGGCTTTTTTTTCGGAGAAACTGAAGCAATACCGGGTTGATCTGAGTGCTTCCCCGGATTTTATGGGATATACTTTTTTCAGTTATGAGTCGGTGATTACCTCTGTGTTTATCAATGTCATCAATAATGCTCTGTATTGGCTTATTCCCGTGGAAGACCGGAAGATACGGATTACTTACCGTCCTGCAACAGAAGAAATCCTGATTATGAATAACGGTGAGCATATCGATGACCGGATACTGGATGATATTTTCACTCTTTTCTTCACCCGGAAAAGGGAAGGACGCGGAATCGGGCTTTATCTGGCCCGGATGATTCTCCGTTCTGTGGGACTGGATATCCTGGCAAGCAATGATAAAAAGGATAATAAACTGGGAGGAGCATGTTTTATTATCCGTCCTTATAAAGAAGAACCATGTTAAAAACAGAGCAGATTAAGGAGATTGTATCCGGGGCAATACAATCCGCCGTATGTATTGACGATCAGTATCAGGAACCTTATCAGACGGCTTCCGGGGAGAAATCTTTGGATAGGGAATCCGCAGCCTCTTTATATTGTTCATTCCGGAAAGACGGGAAATGTGACCTGGATATATATAATTTCAAAGGATATGATACGTTTCTGCAGGATCAGGAATATTTGTTTAATAATAAGGAACTCCTGATTCTGGACTGGGAACTGAATTCTGAAAGCCGGGTGAAATATACCGATGCACTGAGAGTGTTGCAGAAAGCAGTGGAGTGTGAGTATGTGCAGTTTGTGACATTGTATACGCAGGAAGAGGATATCAGTAATATTGCCGGACGGGTGTTTTCTTATTTCAGAAATTCAGGAACAACAGAGGAACAGGAAAAAAAGCTGGAAGGACTGATTGAAAAGACGGATAAGTTTCTGGCGGAAATAAAAAGTGACTGTACGGCAGATGAGCTTAGGGAAGTTTTGGATGAGCAAACAGACGGTTATTCGTTATATCCTCACCGCCGTAAAGAGATTGTGGCAAAAATCAGGGAGCAGATAACTAAGTTGCTGCCGGAATGGAAAAGATTGTGTTCTTTTTTTTCATCTGAATTAATCCGGGAGGCTGGATTTCGTAATGCTGAAGAGTTCTGGATCTGGTATGAATGCTATGGGAAAGGATATTTTGATTGCCAAAGGGAGGCGGGTGAATTTTCGGTGATACCGGTAAAAGCAGAGGTCCCTGCGTTATTGATAAACAATACGCTCGTATTTATTCTGAATAAAAAAGGAAAAGGGACAGGAATTTCGCCGGAAGAGGTGTATAACCGGATATGTCAGGTAATATCCGGAGTGCCTAATATCCGTTCGTTGTTGTTGTCGTTGCGGTTAAAAGAGGTATTGCACAAAAGACTTTGTATGGTGGGAAAAGGTTTGGGAGGGTTGGATGAAAAGGCATTGGTATATCATGCCGGTAATTATAAGTTGGATAAGGAAGAGAGCCTGATGTCATATATTGGTACCTGTCTTGCCGGACATATTGTTCAGGAAATGACGGAAAAGACCCGTTTGGAGGAGTTGAATGATTTGTTATATGAAGAACAACCGGAAGAACCTGCACCGGAACAGTTGGCAGAATTGAATTGTTTCCTGACTTTTACGGATAAGGATAAACTGCCTGCGGAGACGCATCAGTTAAAGGGCGGGGATATTTTCAGACTGACCCGGCCCGTGGAAGAGGGAAAGGAGAATACGGATATGGAATATGTGATTTGTATTACGCAGGGATGTGATGCTTTACGACCGGAACAGAAAATAAATTATAATTTTTCTTTTACAGGCGGGAGGAAAGTTACCAGTCTTTCCGGTGCTCTGGAAAAGACCGAAGAAGAGCACTTTTCTTTTCTGAGCGGGAATGAGGTGGTTAAATGGAATCTTAATTTTTTTACTCTTTATATCAAAGAGAATATTTTTAATGTGCGTACTCCTGTTGCTGTCACCATTAACGGGGTCCCTAATGAATTGGAGTATATCGGCAATCAGAAAGACATTTTTTCCCAGAGGGTGATTAATGCCACTTTCAACCGGGCAATGAGAATGGGAGTGGATTTGCCTCATAAAATGAAAGAAAAAGATAAGGGAGGTAAATAAAATGAGAGACTTTTAGTCCGGAAAAAGGTTTATTCGGATTATTTATTGAAATGACTGATAGACCGGTCGGGAATAGAGCGGAAGTTAGTCAGTAATATCTTTTTCAGATTTATATGAAATTGCGGGCTCTGCAGCCTGTGACAAACGGGGTTCTGCCGGAACATAAAAATGCGGTTTTCGGTAAGTATCCAGTATTTGCCGGGAGAGGACGCCTTCCAGGGCCAGAAGTGTCTGCGCTCTTTTCCTGGGAACAAGCTGGCATTCCCAGACGACAAGCACCCGCCAGCCTTGTTGCTTCAATGCTGCATATTCTTGCTGGTCCCGTTCCTGGTTCTTTGTGATTTTTGCTTTCCACCATTCCGTTTTTGTTTTCGGAATACGGGCTTTCGGACAATTTTCATGTCCGTGCCAGAAACAACCGTTGATAAAAATAACAGTGTTGTATTTTGTGAATACGATATCCGGTTTCCCGGGAAGTTTTTTGACATTCAGGCGGTACCGGAACCCTTTGCTGAAAAGGTATTTCCGGACGAGGAGTTCGGGTTTGGTGTCCTTGGCCCTGATGCGTGACATGTTATAACTGCGGGTTTCTTTGGAATGCACGTCAGTCATCGGATAAAAATCAATTTACATCCAAAGATATTATTTTTTTTGCGGCAGATGTGCAATTTTTAATTTGTTTATACTTATTTCTTTTCTTAAATACTTACTTTGTAACTTTATAAAACGGGGAAAGTATGCTGTGCAGGCGGCGGAAAAATGAGGCGGATTTCTGCTGTCTGACAGGCCGGGACGCCGGTTTCAGACAGGCCATGACGGACACTATGCCATAGTACCGTAGTATCCGCGCCGTTTATTCTGAAATCAAAGAAGAATCTTTCCGGTTGGAAAGGGAAATGTGTCGTCGGGATGCTGGAAAGCGGGATGCAGTCATCATCAGCGTGGCCGGCGGCATTTCCGTCGTCGGGCGTTTTGGCGGAGGTGGTTGCGGGCTTGAGGTCACCGGCACGGAATATCCGGAATACATCAGGGGTCTTGTCCGGCAGGCAATAAAACAAAGATAGCGGAAGAGTCGGGCTGCATAACATAAAGGTGCCGGAACCGGCACCTTTTTTCGTGGGGAAGGCTAAGGTTGGGCTTGCACCGGGGCGGATATGGTGCGGATGTGGTGCGGTATTCCTGCGGCGGTGACCGGAGGAGTACCGCACGTATACCGCAGCAATACCGCAGGAGTACCGGAGGAACACCGCACCTGTAGGGGCCAATCCCCGGCGGAACCCTGCCTCCGGCGGGCCTGTTCCGGGGGGAGAGGCCGGAACCTGAAAAAGGACGAACGACATTCAAGATATAACCAAAGCCAGGGAGGAAGTATGATTTTGAAAGCATTTGACAACTATGTGACCGGCCTCATGTATGCCGATATATTTTTCCCGTCCGGGCGGGGAAGTACAGCCTGCGTGTTTAACACATTCAGGAGTAGGAAACAATACATCGGCGCGTGGTTGCAGCTTTCGCGGCTGATGGCGGTGGAACTGGGCAAAATCAGCCTCGGTGCGCAGGAACGGCAGAGCGTCTTTTTCCGGCTCCAGCAGGTGGGCAAACTCTTTATCTGCGAGGGGCAGGAGGTCGTGTCGCACAGCCACCTGCTGGTGCATCGCGGAGGCATGCCCGTGCATGTCGCCACCCTCGACGTGCACGAGCAAATGCTCCTCCGCTCTTTTCTCCGCATACAATACACGGCGTGGCTGGAATTGTGCGAGCTTTGCAACTCCGTGCTCTCCTTCTACCAGGGAAATTATGTGTGGCAGGGGAATGTGCTGGAACTGCTTGAGCTGGGCGATGCACTGTGGGTGACGGGGCGGGTGTCCCCGCAAGACGGCGAAAAAAGCAAACGGCAATACCTGCGGCGGTTGCTTGCGCTGTTCCGTTTTCCGGTGCCCGACCAGCCTTGCCGCCGGCTGGGGGAACTGACCGGAAGGGTGCGGCCCGACACCTTTGTGACCTGGCTGCACCAAAAATACCGGGATTACTGGCACAAACGCGAACGCTGAAACTGTCCGGTTTTGCCTTTTTCCCCCTGTTTCTTTCCTTCGTTATGTTAACTTCTTGCCGGATGTGGATGTGCATCCGACTGTGGACCAGTGTCTTGTGAAAAATTTTGTTTTTTCCCCGTCATCCGGACAGGAGTATGGGGCGGAGCCTGCCGCGTTGCCCTACCTTAGCCTCCATGAAAATCATCCCGGGAGATTCAGTGACTCATTAAAAACAAAATGTTATGAAATTACTCTCAAACTTAATCGGTGAAATCGGGGCGGTGGTGAACACCCTCTCGGTTTCGTCCAAAGAAAAAAAACAGATTGAGGCCGATTTGATAGCGGCCATAGCCCGCCAGGAAGAAGAACTCCGCCGCAGCCAGGCCGCCATCATCGGGGCCGAGGCACAGGGCAACTGGTTGCAGCGTTCGTGGCGTCCCCTCATCATGCTGGTCTTTGCCGCCATCGTACTCGTGGGCACTTTTTTCAACCTGCCCATCCTCGACGACACCTCCCGTTTCTGGGACCTGCTGGAAATCGGTATCGGCGGGTATGTCATTGGCCGGAGTGCCGAGAAGGTGGCCGACCGCCTGAAAGGAGGCCGCAAATGAAAATCGTGGAACATTGGCTGGAGGGTCCGGATACGGAACGCCTCCGGTGTACGAAAAACAGCCGCCGGATGGAGGTCGCCGATACGATTGTGCTTCATGCGACGGAGGGGGCGAATGCGATGTCGTCGGCCTGTTATCTGGCGCGCCGCGACACCTCCGTGTCGGCCCATCTGGTGGTGGGACGCCGGGGACACGTGATACAGTTGCTCCCCTTCAACGTCGAGGCATGGCATGCCGGGGAGAGCGAACATGCCGGGCGGAAGGGGCTGAATGCCTGTTCCGTAGGCATCGAAATTGACAATGCCGGACGGCTCCACCGCCGGGGCGACCGCTTTTTCTCGTGGTTCAACCGCGAGTATATGCCCGATGAGGTGTTTACCACCGTCGAAAACGGACGTGCCGCCTACTACCACCGTTTTACGCGCGAACAGACGGACCGGGTGGCGGAAATCTGCCGCCTGCTCAAGGCGCGCTACCTCATGCACTGGTTGGTGCGCCATTCCGACATCACCCGCCGCAAGTCGGACCCCGGACCCGCTTTCCCCTTTGAGGAAGTGAGGCGGCAGGCGGGGTTCTGACGGAGATAAAAGATTGTGTAACCATTCAAAATCTACGATTATGGTACGTGTTAAAAACAACCTCTTCACCCGTTTGCAGGGCAAAGTGGACGATGTGGTTTTCTTTACCCGCTGGGGACGGCTGTATGCCCGCAAAGCCGCCGTCAAAACCGCCAGGCCGCAGACCCCTTTGCAGCAGTTACAGCGCAACCGGATGAGCGACGCGGTGACGTTCTACGGGATTATCCGCACCACGTTTCTGGCGGCAGGCTGGCGCGAAGCGGCGAGAGAGAAGCCGTACAGTTGCATGAATCTGTTCATTCAGAGGAATATCGGGGGATTTGACGGCAACGGGCAGGTCACCGATTACTCCCGCTTGCATTTCACGGCCGGGCCGTTGCCCGTGTGCGACGCTCCGGAAGCGGTTTACGATGCCGGGGAGGGGGTGGTGTGGCTGAGCTGGCAGAACCGCACGCCCCTGGGCCGGGCGAGGCTGGACGACCGCCTGGTGGCGGTCGTGGTGAACGGCGGCGGGGAATTTGCGGTCTTTGCGCCTCCGCAATTGCAGTGCCTGCGCGGGGAAGGTATCGCCGTAGTGCCCCTGGCCGCCCCGGAAAATCCGCCCCGCTGGGTGTATGTGGCCTTCGTCGATGAGGCCGGGAAAATATTTTCGGACGACGTGGCGTGTCCGCTCAACTGATAAAACTCAACCGGGGAGTATAGCCCGTTCAACCGTTGTCTGACAAGTGCAGGCGACCTGCGAAGATTTCCGTAGTGGAATCACCGGAACCGGATAAATAACATTTAAAACCGATGAATTATGGCAATTTTCAGATCTTTTTTGTTAGGTGACGTGAAAAAATCAGTAGCCAACCTGACGATGTACATTGCAAAAGGCGTGAGTATTGTAAGGAGCAAACCCCTCAACGTTCACAACCCCCGCACGGAAAAACAGCAGGTGCAGAGGGCCAGGATGAAAACCCTTGTCCGCCTGGTGAGCGGTTTCGGACCGGCCCTCTCCGTGGGCTATCCGCCGGCAACGGGGTTGGTGAGCCCGAACAACCGTTTTGTGCAGGACAATATGGCTGCCGTCACCGTGGACGATGATTTCAAGGTTAGCGTGGATTATTCCAAAATTGTATGCACCGCAGCCCGGCGGCTGAAAACGCCGAAAGTGGCGGTCAGTTACGACACGGAGGGGAAACGCTTTGTGTTTACCCAGGGCGTGCAGGAGCAGACGCCTACCTGTCACCCGGCAGACGTGGCCTGGGTTGTGGTGTATGAAAAGGTGCAGCAGGAGGCCGAAGTCTACGAACTCCGCACCCGCAGGGAAGGCGGGGAGTTGGCGAAAGAACTGCCGGAGGACTGGGGTATCGGCAACTGTGAGTTTTACGCCTTTGCCCGCAACGCCGACGGCACAAGGGTTTCGCGCACCGTCTATCTGTCGTTGTCCACCCTTTAATCCCCGCCTGCTATGAACCGTATGATGCATTTTTGTATGGGCTGGCTGTCCACGCTTGGCATTTCCAACCTGCTGGACGGCGTGGGCATGGAATTTTGGTGGGACCACCTGTTCAGCCTCCTCGGTGGCATTTGCAGCACCCTCCTCATCGCCTGGCTCCGTTGGCACTGGGAACGCCCCCGCCGCGACCGCGACCGGCGGTGAGCCTCACCGAACCCGATTGTCTGACCCTCCCCGGCTGTCACAGGCCGGGGAAAATTTTGACACATGGGGACGGGGCTTTTGTGTCATGACGCAAAAGCCCCGTCCCCTTGAGTCATTCCGGCGGGCGGTTCAGAAACTCCCCTAATTTCCGGTAGACGGCCACAAAGTCACCGAACGACATTTCCGGGGAATGGATTTCATTTACGTCAATGCTGTACTCCGTCTCCGTTTCCCCGCTTTCTTCCTGACAAATGCGCTTGCTTATCCACGGGACGGAGCGGAATGCGGGCTGACGGCTGTCTTCCCTGATGGAAAAGGCGATGCCGGACGGGGAGGTTTCGGGGTGGTCCGCCATGTTCCAACGGACTTCCTGTTCGCCGTTCTCGCCGTATACCCGCAGAAAAGCGGAGATGGCATCGGCTATGCGCTGCAACTGTCCGGCAGACATCCAGTCAAAATCCGCGTCGATATTGTCAAGGCTGTAACTGACGAAAAACTCGTCCCGGTCGGCATACAAACCGACGTGCTTGCTGATGCTGACGCCGTGTTCCTCATACTCTTTTATCTGGCACCGGAAAGGGGCCTTTTCCCGTTCGATAAACCGTCCCATCACCCGGTGGAGTTCTTCTATCTGGGGATACAATATCCCGTAAATTTCTCCCTCGCCGATGGTCAGGCAGTATCTTGTGCCTTCGGACTCCGCCTGTCCCTCCTCTTCCTTGTGCTTCCGCTCCGTTTCCTGCTCATAGTCAGACAGCCGCTTTAACTCCTTTTCCTGCGTGCGGAAAAAAGTCTGCATCCTTTGGGTAAGCTCATTACACTCCGAGAGCTGGCAGGCCGAAGCGGTAAAACCGTTCAGGGTGTCAATCAGTTGGCGGGCTTCCTCCTTGCCCGGTTTGGCATAGGCAAGATACCACGCGCAGGCCTTTTGCAGGATTCCGCAGTTGGCAAGCCACGGACGCTCGAAAGAGACGAAAAGGCGGCTTAAACGATGGAAACTGTCGCGAAGCGTCTCCAGTGGTTTCGGGGCAGTCATGTCGGCGGCATACTTCCTCAGGCTCTTTTCCAGTTGGCGGAAAAAGGCGGATTCCGAAGGTATGAGGGTAAACTCCCGTTCTTTCTTTTGCCCGTCCTGTGCCCCCGTTGTTGAAAGGGGACGTTTTTCAGTGCCTTCCATTACCTGCCTCCTTCCTGATGAATGGTTTGTGATTCGGCAGAGGGCGGGGGGAGCAGGCATTCGATTTCCTGTATCATGCGCCGCTGGTACCTGAGAAAAAGGGAGGCTAAGCCCCGGTAGCGGCTGAGCTTGAACTGGAAATCGGCCCAGTTGCTCCATGCTTCGATGACTTGCTGCCGCTCCTTCCGGGGGATATAATCTTCTGTAAGGTATGAAAAACAGGCTTTTTGGAGGACGGGCATCCCTTCCACCCACGACTGCTCCAGAAAAGTCAGCATGTCGGCAAACCGTTCGGCGCGGCGTTTGAAACTGATTAACCACGCATCGTCGGACAATTGGGCCGTAGCATTGGGGTTCAGTAATAACTGGTGGTGAAAGTAATGTTTCCTTACCTCGGCATTTCTACAGCCTGAGGGGTGGTTGGTTTCTTGCGGGGCGTTGAAAACAACGGCATTTGTGTTCTCTTGTTGGTTCATGTTTAGTCAATTAAATGGGTTAATCACTTTGATTCAGTTGTAAGCATGACTTAAACACGAAAAGGCGTGAAATATTTCATCTGTTTCGTATCGTTGGGGCATCGCCAAACGCCTACCACCTACGAATAGAATCCATAGTCCACGCCTATACAGCATGAAACTATTTTGTCCATTGCCTCGGTGATAAAATTTGGCGATTTTCAACGAGAGACATCAAAACAAAAAGTTTTCACTTATATACCTTTCCGTGTCCTAACCCTTAAGGAACACTCTTTTCTTTCTTCGCGAAGATATTAAAAATTTTCATGACTACATAGAATTGATTTTGTCTAAAACGTTAATTAATCGATAGCAAATGTAGTGCATTGTAAATACAATGCAAAATATTATTAGAAAAATCTTTTATTTACAAACTAATAAAGAGGTTATGAAAAAGAATCTTACAAGTATTGATTTATTTATAATTGACGCCGTAAAGAAGAGACGGGAAGCCTTAAATATTACTCCTAATAAATTGTCTGTAATGATAGGTTTAAACCGAAATTTTATATATAGAATTGAAACGTTAGAGTATAAGGAAAAGTATACGCCACATCATTTAAATGAGATTGCAAAAGTATTGAATTGTAAAATTGCAGATTTTTTTCCAGTGCCTTACCTTGAACAAGATTGCATCGAAGAATACCACGAAATCCGCGACCGTCGCCGGCAGGAACTGAAAAAGTGACGCAAAGGGACGGTAAACCATACTGAATTAATTTACAATATAACTATTTTGTGTAATTCTTGAGAGAAGGCAATAAAAAAGGTTTCTGCCTTTCCCGTTGACTGACACTCCAAAGAAGCCGAGGGCACATTAATGCACCTACACGGGGGTACAGAAACCTATATCAGAGTAGCAGGCAAAAAAATGCCTGCCACATGATAGAAGCAGGTTGTCTACTTCTTTGGAATTATCAGTCGCAACAAATGTATAAACTGTTCTCATAATATCAAAACATTGCTCAAAAAATCTTTTCTTTATAAATTAATTAAACGAAAATGAATAAGACACATACCACTATTGAAACATATATTATTGAAGCAGTAAAAAAAAGGAGGGAGGAATTAGGAATCAATCCTAATAAACTATCCTTGGAAATTGGACTTGTAAGAGATTTTGTCCGTAAAACAGAAGCCTATACCCTTGGATACAAATACAATTCCAACCACCTCAACGAACTTGCCAAAATATTGGATTGCAGCATTGCCGACTTTTATCCTCCCCGATACGTTGAGGAAAACTGCATCGAAGAATACCACGAAATCCGCGACCGTCGCCGGCAGGAACTGAAAAAGTGACGCAAGGGGACGGGGCATTTGCGTCATGACGCAAAACCCCCGTCCCTTTGTGTCATTTCTTGTGGGTCGTTGAAAACAACGGCGTTTGTGTTCTCTTATTGGTTCATGTTTAGTCAATTAAATGGGTTAATTACTTTGATTCAGTTGTAAGCATGACATAAACACGAAAAGGCGTGAACTACTTCTTCTACTTCGTAGCATCGAGGGCATCGCCAAACGCCTACCATTTACTAATAGAATCCATAGTCCACGCCTATACAGCGTGAAACTATTTTGTCTATTGTCTCAATGGTGAAATTTTGGCGATTTTCGATGCGAGACATCAAAACAAAAAGTTTTCACTTATATACCTTTCCGTGTCCTACCCCTTAAGGAACACTCTTTTCTTTCTTCGCGAAGATATTAAAAATTTTCATGACTACATAGAATTGATTTTGTCTAAAACGTTAATTAATCGACGCAAGGGGACGGGGCATTTGCGTCATAGCATAATGTTTTGTTATGTCATTAAATTTTTGTAAATTTATATCCATCCACCAAAAGAGTGCGTCATGGGGTAGATTTACAGATGATACAGCGTAAGATATATGAAATCCGCGGTCAGCGCGTGATGCTGGATTTTGATTTGGCAGAATTGTATGGAACTGAAACCAAACACCTCAAACGTGCCGTGCGACGTAATATTGAACGTTTTGATGGTGAAGATTTTATGTTTGAATTGACGAAAGACGAACTTTCAAGGTGCCAAATTGGTACCTTGAACACTGGAAGAGGTTCTAATATAAAGTATATGCCTTTTGCTTTTACCGAGCTTGGTGTTGCAATGCTCAGCAGTGTTCTTAATTCCAAAACAGCCATAGAGATAAACAGAGGTATTATGCGTGCTTTTGTTGCCGTCCGCCAATTAGTCGCCGTTTCTCCTGTTTCCGGAAATATTCAACTCCGGCAGGAAATGAAGGAACTGAAAGAATATATCGAAGAAGTGTTTGCCGACCAGAACGACATCAACGAAGACACGCGGCTGCAACTCGAACTGATAAACCAAACGCTTGCCGAGTTGCAGGTGTGCAGCAAAGAGCGCGAAAAGAAACCCCGTCCCCGAATCGGATTCGTAAGGTACGACGAATGACACAAAACCCCCGTCCCTTTGTATCATCCAATAGATAAACCTTATCACAACAGCCATGAACCAACTGCAAACCATCCAGAGCAAGATATACGAAATCCGTGGGCAGCGTGTGATGCTGGACAGGGATTTGGCGGAGTTGTATCAGGTTACAACCGGTAATTTGAATAAAGCAGTAAAGCGAAATATTAAGAGATTTCCTTCTGACTCTATGTTTCAATTAACGAAAGAAGAATTTGACCAGTTGAAAGCAAACTTGATATTCCATTTTGGAATATCAAATTGGGGAGGTACCCGTAAGCTCCCTTATGCTTTTACCGAACAGGGCTTGGCAATGCTTTCCGGTATATTGAACTCGGATACGGCGATACAAGTGAATATTAATATTATGCGCGCTTTCGTTGCTGTCCGCCAATTAGCCGCCAATTCTCCGGTTGATAAAAATGCCGAACTCCGGGAAGAAATGAAGAAATTGAAGGAATACATGGAAGAAGTCTTCGCCGACCAGAACGACATCAACGAAGACACGCGGCTGCAACTCGAACTGATAAACCAGACCCTTGCCGAGTTGCAGGTGCGCAGCAAAGAGCGCGAAAAGAAACCCCGTCCGCGAATCGGATTCATAAGGTACGACGAATGACGCAAAAGCCCCGTCCCTTTGTATCATCCAATAGATAAACCTTATCACAACAGCCATGAACCAACTGCAAACCATCCAGAGCAAGATATACGAAATCCGCGGTCAGCGCGTGATGCTGGACCGGGATTTGGCGGAATTATACCAAGTGGAAACACGTGTGCTGAATCAGGCTGTGAAACGTAATATCGAACGTTTTCCCGAAGACTTTATGTTCCAATTGACAAAAGAGGAATGTTTAAAATCACAAATTGTGACCTTAAAGGTTGCACAAGGTCAGCACCTGAAATATATGCCTTTTGCTTTTACCGAGCTTGGCGTTGCAATGCTCAGTAGCGTACTCCGTTCAACTGTTGCCATACAGGTGAATATTCATATTATGCGTGCTTTTGTTGCCGTCCGCCAATTAATCGCCGTTTCTCCTCTTTCCGAAAGTATTCAACTCCGGCAGGAAATGAAGGAACTCAAAGAATATATGGAAGAAGTGTTTGCCGACCAAAACGACATCAACGAAGACACGCGGCTGCAAATCGAATTGATAAATCAGACCCTTGCCGAGTTGCAGGTGCGCAGCAAAGAGCGCGAAAAGAAACCCCGTCCGCGAATCGGATTCGTAAGGTACGACGAATGACGCAAAACCCCCGTCCCTTTGTATCACCCAATAGATAAACCTTATCACAACAGCCATGAACCAACTGCAAACCATCCAGAGCAAGATATACGAAATCCGCGGTCAGCGCGTGATGCTGGATTTTGATTTGGCAAAAATGTACGGAACAGAAACAAAGGTGCTAAAGCAAGCCATCAAACGTAATATCAGGCGTTTTCCTGCTGATTTTATGTTTGAACTGACTAAGGAAGAATTTGCTTTTTTGAGGTCACAAACTGTGACCTCAAAACAAAGGGGAGGAACCCGTTATATGCCTTTTGCTTTTACCGAGCCGGGTGTGGCAATGCTTTCTTCTGTACTGAACAGCGAAGTTGCTATTGAAATTAATATTAGTATCATGCGTGCTTTTATAGCTGTCCGCCAATTAGTTGCCAATCCTCCGGTTGATAAAGTTTCCTTGCTTCAACGGGAAGTAAAGGAACTCAAAAAATACATGGAAGAAGTGTTTACCGACCAGAACGACATCAACGAAGACACGCGGATACAACTCGAACTGATAAACCAAACGCTTGCCGAGTTGCAGGTGCGCAGCAAAGAGCGCGAAAAGAAACCCCGTCCGCGAATCGGATTCATAAGGTACGATGAATGACGCAAACCCCCGTCCCTTTGTATCACCCAATAGATAAACCTTATCACAACAGCCATGAACCAACTGCAAACCATCCAGAGCAAGATATACGAAATTCGCGCTCAGCGCGTGATGCTGGACCGGGATTTGGCGGAATTATACCAAGTGGAAACACGTGCGCTTAATCAGGCAGTGAAACGCAATATTGAACGCTTCCCCGAAGACTTTATGTTCCGATTGAGTGGTGAAGAGTGGCAAATCTTGAAATCACAATTTGTGATTTCAAGTTGGGGAGGAATCCGTAAATTGCCTTATGCTTTTACTGAACAAGGGGTGGCGATGCTGAGTAGTGTACTCCGTTCAAATACCGCTATACAGGTGAACATTCACATCATGCGTGCTTTTATAGCTGTCCGCCAACTGATAGCCAATCCTCCGGTTGATAAAGTTTCCTTGCTTCAACGGGAAGTAAAGGAACTCAAAGAATACATGGAAGAAGTGTTTACCGACCAAAACGACATCAACGAAGACACGCGGATACAACTCGAACTGATAAACCAAACGCTTGCCGAGTTGCAGGTGCGCAGCAAAGAGCGCGAAAAGAAACCCCGTCCCCGAATCGGATTCGTAAGGTACGACGAATGACACAATGGGACGGGGGGTATTCTGAAATTAAAGGGTATGGGGAAAATATGGAGGGATATTTTTGACTTAAATATGAGAAAAAACCTCAAATTTTATTCGTAATCAAAAACAAATACGTATATTTGGCGTATAAAATGAGAATCATTCTCATTTTTTAATATTATGCTATGTTATTGGAATTTACTGTAGGAAATTATAGGTCGTTTAATAAAAAATGTACGTTGTCTCTTTGTGCTCAGGGGATTAGTGATGAACCTAAAACGAATGTAGTAAAAAAAGGAAATGTAAAGATTTTAAAAACGGCGGCTATTTACGGGGCTAATTCCAGCGGAAAAAGCAATCTTATCCATGCTTTGGCAGCAATGGGGAAATGCGTGCTGGGTTCGGTAAAGCTGAATGACGGTGATGAATTGAATTATGACCCTTTTTTGCTTTCGAATGCAGAGGGGAAACCTACATTTTTTGAGGTGTTGTTTTTATTGGATTCGGTTTGTTACAGATACGGGTTTGAGTATAATTTGAATAAAATTATAGGTGAGTGGCTTTTCATAAATGAAGGGATAAGAAAGGAAAAAATGCTGTTTGTAAGAGAGGGTGATGGAATAGAGGTTAATGAGGTGCTTTTTACAGAGGGGATTGATAATGAAAAGAATACAAATGATAACCGGCTGTTTTTGTCTTTGTGCGCGCAATTGGGAGGGGAGGTTTCTAAAAAAGTAATGGGCTGGTTTCAAGTCGGTTATAATGTAATTTCCGGACTTGAGAGCGATGGTTATCAGGGATTTTCTAAGTTTATGTTTCATACTCATAAGGAAGGATGTGAAGAAGCTCTGGCATTTTTCCATTCTTTGGAATTGGGTTTTGAACATTTGGAAACATTGGAAGAAGAGGCTATCGTTCCCAAGGATTTGCCTTCGGAGTTAAGGGCATTTTGGTCTAAGCAACTTACAGGTAAAAAAACAATTTCTTTGCAAGCTGTTCATCATAAGTATAATAGGGATGGAAAAATTGTCGGGGATGAAAAGTTTGATGTGGAAGAAAAAGAATCGGCAGGAACGAGGAAATTGATAGATTTGGCGGGACCGATATTCGATACTTTAGAAAGGGGAGCGACATTGGTTGTTGATGAATTGGATGCCAAGATGCATCCGTTGATTTCCATGCATATTATAAAATTATTTAACAGTAATGGGTATAATCCTCATGGAGCCCAGCTTGTATTTTCCACCCATGATACGCATTTATTGTCTTCGAGGCTATTAAGGAGGGACCAGATATGGTTTACGGAAAAAGATGAGAAAGAGCAGACGGATTTGTATTCCATGATGGATATTGTTTTGCCCGATGGAACGAAGCCCCGTAATGACAGTAATTATGAGAAAAACTATATAAACGGGCGGTATGGTGCTATTCCTTATATTAACTGAATGAGGGATAGAGGCAATGGCACGGAAAGTAAAAATAGATAATTCGATTTTAAAACGTCGTGGGTATAAGAGACGTTCCCATGAACCGGTAAATATCGTATGCAGGATTTTAATTGTTTGCGAAGGGAGTAAAACTGAACCTAATTATTTTAAGGCATTTCATAAGAAAAAAAGAGGGTTGTATGTCGTTGATTTGGAGTTTGGCGGAGGTGGAATTAATACAAAAAAGGTGGTGGATGAGGCGATAAGACGGAAGACGCAGGCGGAATTGGAAAATAATCCGTATGATAGGGTGTGGGCTGTGTTTGATAAAGATGATTTTCCCGATGTGGCTTTTAATGCTGCTATATTGAAAGCAAAAAAGAACGGGATTGGGTGCGCCTGGAGCAATGAGGCTTTTGAATTGTGGTATCTGTTGCATTTTTGTAAGAGAGAAACTCCGATGTCAAGAACTGAATATAAAGAAGCGATATCAAGGGCTGTAAATGATTCTCCTGCTTATAAAGATAAGAAAGAGTATGTGTATGAGAAAAATAATCCGGAGAATTATTCCATTATGAATAAGTATGGCAGCCAGGATTCAGCCATCAGGAATGCGTTGGATATGGAAAAATATTTTACTGACCAGAGTTTTGCAACACATAATCCGTGCACGAAAGTACATGAAATTGTATTACAATTGATGGGA